>Ga0213831_1000332_pt1 | contig 39280 bp, 32 predicted proteins | sample SWATP12_FD_163421 | JGI IMG/M metagenome (GOLD analysis project Ga0213831, IMG submission 163421) | Coastal seawater microbial communities from Marineland, Florida, United States - SWA TP1 #2 | ecosystem: Environmental > Aquatic > Marine > Coastal | place: USA: Florida | collected 2016-08-06 | reverse complement strand
CATCAGCTTACATGTCACCGAAAGATGCAAAGAAAATGGATTTGTTTATCCAATATGGCATTGCAGCGGGTGTACAAGCACTACAAGATTCTGGTCTAGAGATCACTGAAGAAAACGCCACTCGTGTTGGTGTAGCAGTGGGTTCTGGCATCGGTGGTTTAACTTTAATTGAAGAAAACCACATTAAACTATTAAATAGCGGCCCGCGAAAGCTTTCTCCGTTCTACGTGCCTTCGACCATTATCAATATGATCTCTGGTCATTTATCGATTATGCACGGCTTACGTGGTCCAAATATTTCAATCGTTACAGCCTGTACTACAGGTCTACATAACATTGGTCACGCTGCACGTATGATTGCATACGGCGATGCAGATGCAATGGTAGCCGGTGGTGCTGAAAAAGCATCGACACCAATTGGTATGGGTGGCTTTAATGCAGCACGTGCATTATCAACTCGTAACGACGATCCACAAGCAGCATCTCGTCCTTGGGATAAAGACCGTGACGGTTTTGTTCTTGCTGATGGTGCAGGTGTTATCGTACTTGAAGAATATGAGCATGCTAAAGCACGTGGCGCGAAAATCTACGCTGAACTCGTTGGTTTTGGTATGAGTGGTGATGCATATCACATGACGTCTCCACCTGAAGATGGTGCTGGCGCAGCACTAGCGATGGAAAATGCTCTAAACGATGCACAAGTTAATGCAGACCAAGTTGGCTACATTAATGCTCACGGTACATCGACGAATGCAGGCGATAAAGCCGAAACATCTGCTGTTAAAACTATTTTTGGTGATGCAGCGAAAGATGTGATGGTAAGTTCATCTAAATCAATGATGGGTCACTTGTTAGGTGCAGCAGGCTCGGTAGAGTCGATCATTACTATCTTGTCACTTGTTGATCAGAAAGTAAGCCCTACAATCAACCTTGATAACCCAGATGAAGGCTGTGATTTAGACTATGTACCGCACACTGCACGTGACGCTAAATTGGATTACGCTCTATGTAATTCATTTGGTTTTGGTGGTACTAATGGCTCGTTGCTGTTTAAAAAGGTATAATTCTTTTTAACAACGGACTAAAAAGAAGAGCCCAGTTGTTTAACTGGGCTTTTTTGTATGAATAAATTAAAACAAACAATAAAAATAATCACACCAGATACCAGTATAAGCACGCAAGATCGTGGCTTAAATTATGGTGACGGCTTTTTTACCACAGCCTCGGTGGTGAATTCTGTCGTTGAGCACTGGGATTTACACAAAGCGCGATTAGAAGAATGCGCGCAAAGGCTATTTTTCCCCGAGTTAGATTTACCTGCAATCGAGAGTAGGGTTAACCACGCAATCAGTGATACACAAACCGGTATTGTAAAAATAGTTATCACCCGAGGTGCAGGTGGGCGTGGTTATGGCTTACCAGATACACCAAGTATTCAAGTGCTGATCAGTGTAATGCCTGCGGTTTCACATTATAAAAGTTGGCAGCAGCAGGGTGTAAACCTTGAAATCAGCGACGTTAAACTTGCACATCAACCTTTACTTGCAGGCTTAAAAACATTGAACCGTTTAGAGCAAGTGCTTATCAAAAAGCAAATGAGCAGCCTTGAATGTGATGACGTTGTTGTTCTTGATTATGATAACAATGTGATTGAATGTTCGGCTGCAAATTTATTTGCGATTAAAGACGGTCAAGTTATGTCACCTAACTTAGACCGCTGCGGTATCACAGGGGTTTATCTCAGCGCTTTATATGATAAGTTAGCCATTGAATTTAAAGCAATCCAATTAGATGAGCTTTTAGCTATGGATGCCGTATTTATGTGTAACAGTTTAATGGGCGTGGTTCCCGTTGCACGGATTGCTGATACACAGTTTGATATTGAATGCAGTAAAGCGCTATTAACGGCGCAGTTTGCCAAGGAGAGTGTGTGATAAAAGTCATTGTTAGCGTGCTGTTATTAGCATTGCTATGTTGTGGTATTGGCTATCAACAGCTTCAATCAGCATTAAAAATGCCGTTAAAGGTTGAAAACAGTACTTTATTTAAAGTAGAACGTGGTACCGGCTTTAATAAGCTTTGCCAAGCATGGCAAACAAAGCAGTGGGTTGATAGCTGCTTTAAATTTCAGGTACTTGCTAAATTAGATCCCACGCTTACTGATCTAAAAGCGGGTCTTTATGAACTGGATACAAGCGCCGTTATTGATAATATTCGTCGTATCAATCAAGGTGCACAAGTAAGCTTTAGCTTCACAATTATTGAAGGTCAGCCACTTCGAGACGTTGTTGCTAATATTCAAAAGCAAGCGCATTTAAGCCAAGACTTAGATACAGAAAATTTAGCGACGCAGATAAGTAACACGCAGGAGAATTTAGAAGGCTGGTTGTTCCCTGATACCTATCACTACCACAGCGAAGATAGTGCCAGTGGGTTATTAAAACGCGCATACAGCAAAATGCAGCAGGAATTAGACGCTGCATGGCAAACTAGAGCACCAGATTTGGTGTTAAGTTCACCGTATGAAGCTCTAATACTTGCTTCTATAATTGAAAAAGAAACCGGTTTAGCCAGTGAACGGCCATTAATTTCTGCAGTTTTTACCAATCGTTTAAAAACAAATATGCGCTTACAAACAGATCCCACTGTTATCTATGGCATTGGTGCTGATTTTGATGGCGATATCAAACGCAAAGATTTAACGACGTATACACCGTATAACACGTATAAAATAAAAGGCTTGCCGCCAACACCGATTGCTATGCCTTCGAAAGCGGCGTTGCTTGCAGCGGTTAATCCACCACAGTCTGAATTTATATATTTTGTTGCGAAAGGGGATGGTAGTCATCAATTTTCGAAAACATTACAAGAACATAATCGTGCGGTAAAGCAGTACCAATTAAACTAACAACCAGAATTGAGTCTATGACAGCGAAATTTATAGTGATTGAAGGCCTAGAAGGTGCCGGAAAATCAACGGCCATTGCCGTATGCCAAGCTTATTTAGAAAACAAGCAAGTCGATTTTATTAATGTACGTGAGCCTGGCGGTACAGCTATGGCTGAAGAGCTGCGTAATATCGTAAAACAGGCTCACCAAGAAACAGTGACGGGTGAAACAGAGCTGTTAATCATGTATGCAGCACGCTCGCAATTAGTTGCTAATGTTATTAATCCGGCACTTGAAAAGGGCACTTGGGTTTTAGGTGATCGCCATGATCCTGCGATTACCTATCAATCCACATTAATGTAAACTTATTTAATATTAGCTAACCATCTGTCTTTTATCAAGTAATTATTAAATTATCTGAATTATTGTAAACATTTCATATGTTTATTAGTTCAAAAGTAAAAATGTAAACATCATTTTTACAGTCATTTTAATAGAGATAACTTTCTTCAATTCCTTAAATAATCTCGGTCTTACTTAGTTTCAATCCTTTTCAAACTTTAGTTACTCTAGACGAATATTTTATAGAGTCTTTTTAAATATTATTTTTTTGATCTCTAAAGTGATAATGCTAGTTTGATTTTTAAAAAGGATAAACCTGAAGAAGGCATCGAACTAATGATGTCCTCTAAATAGATAGACTAGAAGACAGGATGATCAGACTAGTTAACACTAACAACAATGCAGTGGCACATAGCTTGACCCTTAAGAAGTAATCCGTCTTCATAGGAAAAGGCGACGGATGTGGTATATTCGATTAGATAACAGTCTTTTATGACTGTAAGTGATAAAAAGGATGTCGATTTATGAAATCAGATTTAAATAAACTTTTTAAGATCAGGTCTCACACTAAAAAGTCTCATGATGGAATTACTGTTAGCTTTGATGAAAACGTGGAGTATGTTTGTTCCAAAATTAAAAAATCGCAAGTAGTGGTTGGGTGCGCACCTTGGTTTTCAAATAAGAGAATAATCAAGGCTTTAAGTAATGTTTCAGATGGTATATCTATAATCTTGGATAAAAGCACATTAAACCAATACATAAGAAGTAACTCCGCATCTTGCTTAGATGTCAATGAAGTAAAACAATTCTATTTTGAACCATTACCAATAAAAATTTCATCATTACCAACGGACTTTAATTACACGCCAATAGATGCTGAAAGTATCAATAAATGTGCATTTAGGGTTATAGGTCGAGATCAAAGTCAGCAAGAATATAAAACATTTTCCACTATAAGTTTCTAGTGTTTTGTGAAATTACTAAATCACAAAATATCATTCAGGATATCAGTCCAAAAAGTGTCATTTGTGGTTCATTCAACTTTTCAGAAAATGCAGCAGAATCAAGAGAAGCTCTTTTATATATTGAAAATAGTGATGTCGCACTAGAGTTCTATGATGAATGGGCTAGAGCATTTATCCTGAGTGAAAACGTTGAAAACTTTGGTGAGGAGTTAAATCCAGAATTTCTTCCTGCAAAGACAGAGGAGGAAGTTTTGCGTCTGCTAGCACAAGACTACAATTATGAAATGATGGAATATGCTCATGAAAATAGGCATGAACAAGAAGCACTAATGATAGAAAAAGCAGCATCGCCTTATTGGTAATGATGTAATTCATCACTCCCTATTTCAATAGCAGAGAGGGAACTTGTATACATCATCACAGGAATAGTAAATAAAATAACCTCACTCATATGACCTTTATTAATATGAATATGGTGCTCATTGCGTACTGTAAGGTGTTGTTACTAAACAATAAATTGACTATTCTTGATTTTTTGATTATCCTAGTAGTACATGCTGGGAGAATTGAATGAGAGTATTAGAAACAGTAACAGACCTCACCGATATATTAGCAGGTGACTACACAATAGTTTTAGATCAACCAAATACCAGATGGTTTATTTATGACGAAAGTGGGGAAATCGATATAAAACTTGGTAATGATCTTTTTACGTTGCTTGAAAGGTTGAGCACCATAAATGTGATCAAAAGAGAAGGTTTTGTAGTCAATAATACCGAAATGTTAATTAGCTATAATAAATGGCACGAGTTGGGCGATAGTGTGGCAATCGAAAAAATTGAATCCGGACTTGAAGACTTGTACCGTACATTTAGTTGAGAACTATCATGTCTTTAATCGGTTTCGCTAGAGTTTCTACTAGCCAGCAAGATCTATCAATCCAACTCGATGCGTTAAAAGAAGCTGGATGCGAAGTTATATTTCATGGAAAGCAGTCCGGTGCTTCTGATGAAAACGAAGCAAAGTTGGCTGAGATGATAAATTATGTTCGACGAGGCGATTTAATTTTGGTTACGAAATTAGATCGTTTAGGACGTTCTCTTAAATCAGTTTTAGCAACAATTGACTCTCTGCATGAAAAAGGCGCTACGATTAAATCAATGGATGGTGTAATCGATACGTCCAATAAAAGTCCCTTCGGTAAAGCAATGCTAAACCTCATAGCTACCTTCGCTCAACTTGAGCGGGATTTAATAGTTTCTCGCACTCAGGAAGGGCGAGAAGCTGCAATAAAAGCAGGGAAGAGGGTTGGCAGACTGAAGACAATAGCTCTCTGCGACAGAAAGCGAATACAACAGCAATTATTGACAGGAAATTCAAGTGTAAGTTCATTGGCAACTTTTTACAAAGTATCCAGAACTACTATTAGGCGCATCAAAAACGAAAGATTGTAGCTCTAGCTGAAATTTACATGCTTTTCCTTGAAGTAATTTTTCTTTTGATATTTTCAAGCTTTAGAGGGGAGTTTTCTGACAGTAGTTTGTGAAACTTGTCTTTGTGTATTAGTGATAATCTAAGGTTCCTTGATAATTGACTTTAGCTGCCGATTCATTGATACTAAGGGTAACCAGATTAAATTTAGGTCAACATTATTATGTTTATTGAGTCAAATCCTACATCTATAGAATCTAATCCAACAGCCTAGGCAATTGCTGCGTAGGCTGTAGAATTCGTTAAAAATCTACTCTTGATGGTCTTTGTAAAAATCTTCATTTAGCATTGACCATACATCATCAGGCATGTCTTCATCACGCTTTAATTTTTCAATTCTTACTACGTCTCCTGCAATATAGTTGAAGTACTTAAGTGCTATGTCATAATAACTTCGTTCTGTTTTCCCACTATCATTAAATAGCTTTGCTGCAATTGTTACAATGTTGTGAACTCGGTCTGCGTTATTGCGTCTGTCATGCCTGTGTGAAAGCATTAAATATTTTAAAGCTGCTTTTGTGTCATTTAGGTGAAATAACAGGATACCAACTGAAGCGTATAAATAAGATAAATTAGAATTAAAATCAGTAGATGAAGTACGATGATTTAAACCAAATAACTCCTTCTGTAAATTGCCTCTGTTATATTTAATTTTAGTTTTATATGCTTCCAGCTTTTTAAGCTGATTTATTATATCCTTGCCATCAATTAATACGCTCTCCATTTGAGATTGAATCCTAGGAGGCCGAACAACTATTGTGTGATTATCTTTAAAATCAACAATATGCTGTAATATGGTAAGTTCTGCATTCACAACCTCCATACTTTTAACCGTTTTAGAAACATCTCTAACTGCTTCGTCAGCTTCCTTTATGGCTTTAGAAGACTCTTTATGCGTTCTCGCTGTAACAATACCACCAATAGAGACTGCCAAGCCCAAAGCAGTAAAAAATATTGTAACGAGTGTATCAAAACTTGCTCTTGTACTGTTGGCTGAGTCTGTTGCTTTTTGCGCTAGTATATTAGTTTGGTTCAGCAATTTTTCAGCTATTTCTTTGTTACTTTTAATTTCTTCTTTAACTTCTTTTTTAAGTTCTTTTTCTTTATCTATGATTATTTTTTCTAAATCTTTCCGGATTAAATCAATCTTTTGTAAGATTTCTAATTTTCGTACTGTATTTTCGGGATATTCTTTGTTTAGTTCTTCATAAATTTTCTCTAGTCGAAGTGCTCTAATCTTTAGCTGGCTGACATCTGCTTTAATGAGTGGTTGTTGGACAACTGTTTTATTGACTTCCTGTAAGTACGTCAAATCTTGCAGAATGGGTGCTGAAGCTAAAATGTTTTCAATTTCCTTAATGCGCTGATCTGTTAAGTCACTTGATTTTGACTCTAATCCATAAGCTGTATGATTGAAGAAAGCTAATAGGAGGTAAAAGCAGAAGTTTTTTGTCTTATCCATAAATTATTTTTTTGTATCCAAAGTTAATTCTAATGGTAACTTATCTTCATTAAATGTTTAAGTCATCTTGATCTACTGGGTACTTAATTGTTAATTAAAGTCCACCTTTTAACTGAGGTGGACTTTTTATTGAGGATTTTATTTAGTTCATGGACTAAATAGAGTCCTAATAAAAGTTCTGTCACTACCTACAAAGTACAATGAGATGAAAATTCTCAGTTCTTCGGAACTGCTATTCGGAATTTCTAGAAAAATCGGTGTTTATAAGACGATTTATTTTCTGTAAAATTAAATGAAAATAATAAATTAGGGAAAGATTTTGCATTCAAATAGAAGAAAGATCCATTGGACATTCATGGTAGGGGAAATACTAGTTTTTATTCTAGCGTTAGTTTCTGTGTACCTTAGTGAAAACAATTTTTGGCAAGGATTTACATACATAGCAATAGTATCAGTCGTATTATTTACTCTGCTGAAAATTTTTGAATCAGTTCCAACTTTGAAGGAGCTGTTTGTCCGTGAAAGCTTTGCTGCTGAGATTGCTGATGCCGCAGGGCAATATGGAGTAGACAAATACTTTAACATGCAAAGCTCTAAAGGTCAGTCAGATAGAAATGAAATGACTCAGGAAGCAATAAAATCTGCTAATAGCCTTTGGCTTTGTGCAAATTCTGGAGCGTCATATTTAGAGCCATCATTGTATAGGCATTGGCCTTTCATTGAAAAGAAGCTAGATCAGGGAATTGAGTTTAGAGTGGTTTTACTGGACCCTTTTTCGGATGAAAAAAAGTTTAGAAATAAGCTTAACTCAGGTGGTGAGCATATAGATTCAAAGATGAATTTGGCAAACATAATCAACGCCTACAATAAATACAATAATCTGGAAATTAGGTTTGTTAAACAAGGAATGCATTGCACCGTATTCGCAACAGAGACTTGCTTATTTGTAGACCCATATCAAGTTGCAACTCACGGAGGTCGTATAGATAACCGAAGTTTTGCTATGCGTATAACACAATCGGAGCCTCCAGAAGGGCGTGGACTTTATAGAATCTTTAAATCACATTTTGATACGTTATGGCGTTCTAGTGATGAGCTTTCAGAATGGGTGAAAGCTTCTGCTGATAAGCTACCAGAAGGGTTGCCTGAGGTGAAAGAAAGGCTTTGATGGAATTATCACGACCTAGACGAGTCATTATCAACTTTACAAAAAAGTGTGCTTTGAATTGTGAGTGGTGTTATGTCGATTTTGATAAGAGCAGAATTGATATAGATACTTTAATCCGAGTTATTGACCGAGTTCACGAACTCGGTTTTGAATCAATTACATTCGGTGGGGGCGACCCATTTCAAGTTAGACATCTGAGTTTAGCAATTATTCAAGCAAAAACACTAGGTCTAAATGTTCATGTCGATACTCATGGTATTTCTTTGTTGGAAAGTGATAAGAATATTTCTTTAATAAATAACTATGTTGATTGGTTGGGATTGCCACTCGATGGTTCAACTAAAGAAACTCATGACTTGATGCGAGGAAAAAAGGGACACTTTGACTTGGTCATGCAAAAACTTAGTTGGCTAAAAGAAACCTCCACAAGGATTAAGATCAATACGATAGTTACTCAAGTTAATAAACATGAAATATCTAGCTTGGCTTCACTTATCAAAATGATTGGTCCTCATAGGTGGAGTGTATATCAGTATTGGCCTGTGGGCGTGGCAGCAAGAGCAAGTCTTAGTCATAATATCCAAGGAGCAGAGTTTGATGCTATCGTTGACCATTTAGATATGTTTTCCTTAGGAAAAACTGTCGTGGAGTTCAACAATTCAGAATCAAGGCGGAATACCTATCCAATATTAAATCATGAAGGTAAGGTGACGGTGCATAATGAGTACCCAAACAACAGTTATAATTATATTGGGTCTATATTTGATGATAATGTTGCTAATCAGATTACTACAACTTCCTTTGGGGAGCGTTATCAAGCTGTCTCAAGGTATAAAGCTATTGGCTAACGTTAGGAACGTTTAATCGGAAGTAGAACAAAAATAGTGGGTATATGTTGTACTTCCAGTATTCTAAAAGGCATACCATTTTATAGAAAGCTGCACTTTTGGCACCAGAAAGTATATCATTGAGTCAGCAACTAAGAATTTCTATGGAATTGTAAAATAAGAATGTCAAAAGGGTTAATGATCGTTTGCGATGGTAGTAATGGCGCGGGAAAAACGACAGTAATAAAAACAATAGAAGAGTTTGTGAAAAGCCTAGGGCTTGAAGTTGTATTGACTAGAGAACCCGGTGGAACTCCAATTAGCGAAAAGATTCGAGAAATCATTCTTGATAAAGAGAATTCAGAGATGTGTGACCTCACTGAGCTACTTCTTTTCGCAGCTTCAAGAGCACAGCATGTAAACGAAAAGATTATCCCTGCAATTGAAAGAGGAGCAGTAGTTATTAGTGATCGTTTCGATGCTGCTACAATTAGTTTCCAACATTATGCTCGTGGGATCGATCTTGAACTTATTACAAATATAAATGACATTGCCAAAAGTGGTTTTCAACCTGATATGAATATCATTCTAGATTTAGACCCTTTGATTGGCCTTAAAAGAGTGCATGGAAGAGGGGATAAGCTTGATAGAATGGAAGACGAAAAAATGGATTTCTTAACAAAGGCAAGAAATGGGTATCTTGAACAGGCAAAAGAAAATCCAAACTTGTTCACTGTGATAGATGCTAGTCAATCTAAAGAACAAGTAGCAGATGAGGCAATAGCTTGTGTAGAGAAACTTTTAGTTTCTCACGGATTAGTTAGTAAGTAACTTTCCTGTTATAGGGCTTCAATTACTTTAATTTTGAAGTACCTATGTGTCATAATGGTTCGCGGCTTTCCAGAGACGCCTGTTCTTCCATCGCGAACCAAATGGATTTACTCTGTAGTTGAAATTTAATTTTTCCAAGACGAACTCAATGCTAGTGCGATGGCTAGTATTTGTTGATTTTGGTAGATTAATGACTACAGAGAACAGTGCTCAATTAGACAACGTTAAAAGACAAGCAAAAAGACTTTCAAAGATTATATCTATTCCGCTGAGGCAAGCTCAGCAATTGCTATCTGAAGTTGTTTATGATTGTTCAAATTGGCAAGAACTAAAGTTACGTATAGATACACAGAGCGATGACGATTTAATTCAATTAACCAACTTACATCCAAAATCTGATGCGAAATATATGCAAGTATTTGAGGAATATAAAGAGGTAATCTTGAGTCGTATGAATGGGCATCCGTCCTTTGAAGAAGAAAAAAAATTGCAAATTTTATTAAGTATTTTTGCACTTTAACCTTTTGAATTTTATTTATTTTATTTGGATTTCTACCCCTGTTATACATATTTGAAGTATTGACTTCAATTCACCCCTAATTTAATTTTAGCGATGGCTGAACGGACAGCCAGCGCCTAGCATTATTTTTAATTAAAATAAAAAACGGCAAAGCGGAGCATCCGAAAAATATTGAAACAAATGCAAGAACTGGCGAGCTAGGTCATGGTTCTGCAATATATTTGGAGCAATATTTTGATTTCATATGTTCATCTAGATCTTAAATTAGAAAGACAAGCAACATTACTCTCAACTTCGTTAAACTTACCAATACAAATTGCAAAAGATGCACTTGCTAGAGCTATTTATTGTGAAGCAGACTATAAGAGCCTTGAGTCCTCATTGTACGAGAACTTCAATTCACTAAAAAGCAAGCACGCGATGTTTCATCATTGGCTTAAATTTTTGCTAATTGGTGAAGGAGTGAATGACAAAAGATTAATCGTAGATTTGCGAAAAAGTATTGATCATATGGCTAATCGGCTTACTAATATAGTCGTTGTTAACATCAGTAGATTGCAACTTATCTCTAAGATTTTTATTTTGTTTGGTCTTGAAGAAGACGCCAAGTATATAAATACATTTAATGTAAGTTTAAAGTGGCTCCCGATTTTTAACGTCTTAAATCGTGAAGATGATGCATTACAATCAACAATAATACTTGGTGATGTTTCATTTCGTTTGATTGCAATTCGGTACTTCGAAGTCAAATATGATCAATTTGCAGTAAACAAAAACTTTAAAAGGTCACTTTTGTACTCGCCTCAGAATGAAGAAGAGCTATTGTCTGAGGCTAACCGTGTTGAATTGCTTAAGCTTTGGTTTTTGAGTACACACTCTGTGCTGAACAGTCAGCCAATGTTTAAAGAAGAAAATCGGCCTCATGTCGTAAACATCAAAAACAAAAATTATCTAGTTTATGGCTTCCCACTAAACAACAAACTCTGTGAACATCTAGATGATTCATTTCCCAAATTGGATATTAAAGTTAGAAATGTTAGCGATAAACAGAAGATAATCTTAAAATTCGGTAAGCAAAAACTGACATTAGAAGCAAAGAAACTTGATGATTCATATGTAATTGACCATATCAACTACTGCGAATGGACGTTATCTATAAAGGAAAGTCTTTTGACACATATTGACGCTCGGAGAACACCTGTGCCAATCAACAATTCTCTATTTAGTTTATCGTTGAGACCATACCGAGATTCGGATCTACCAATTGTATAAATAGAATCATTTTTTGAACTGTCAGATTAGAACTATAGAATTCAATTAAATCTGACAGTCGCATTTGTGCCAACTATTGCTCACCTCCAAGCTAAGACGAGTTATTGGACATTTGGTTTGAACAAAAAGTAAATGGGGCAAATAAATATCCTTCGCTATGAAAGAGAATATATTAACGAGGGTGGTACTATTGTTCTTACTACTGGTCGTTAGCACATTATCCAATTCCGAAATCTTCAATTTTATAAGCAGTTAATGCAGCAGTATAAGCCGATATTTTTGCAACTAAAGTGTGGAATTAAATGATTAAGTAAGAATTAGTGCTGTGTCTCCGGGATGGATTGCGGAAACTATGACTGCTTTGGGGGTGGACCTTGAGCCGGTACACCATCATCTTAGTTAGCAAGTATGTATATTGACTCTATCGAGTCGAGGGAAATGCGACTATTGCTCCTGAAGTGAAAGGTTAACTCGTTTTAAAAGTTGAATTTGATCTGGACTATATCCTGCTCTTAATAATTCAAAGTCAGTAACATTGATTGATACTGATTGCCCATCATCAACTAGTTTGTATAGACTAGCTGACGATGTTTCTATTAAGCGTTCTGATGGCACTATCTTAACTATTCGAGAGCTACAAATATATTGTCCCGGTTCAAACCTTAAGGTGAAATCCTCTTCGCATATACACCACAATACTTTGCCAAGAGATGAATCACCGTCGATGACATCAACAATATACCAATTGGATACTAGTGTGTATGGTGTTTCATTCATAAGTAAGTTTTAATTGCGTGTAAAAATCAATCATAAATTTTTATCAATGCTCTTGAAAGGAATTTATTCAACTAAAGTCTAATATTTTGATAAATATGTAAAAATTATAAATGTAGTTGGTGTGTTAGTAGGTTCTGTTATTTCAAATCTGAAGGCTCAACGCAAGTTATTTTTTAATTAGATTAAGTAGAATTCAACTTGCCTATTTCAATTACAGCCAAAATACCCATTAAAGAATTGCAAGCGGATAGGTTAGAAGAATATTGGGAATATGCAGAATCTGTAGTTAGAAAGATAACTGAATTTTAGGTTAATAAAGGCAGTTAACTCTTGAACTTATGGTTATTGTGATTTTGAATGATTTCCTTTTTTCTTGGTTTGAAGTCGTGCGCTTATTGCAATTTAACAAGTCATCTAGGGTTATTCTTCTATAGGCATACTGGTCCTCGTCCCATCGGAAATCGATAAAATCGAAATGTACTTGATGCCCATATTACTTTTTTATCTAGGGTAACTTTCACTCTTCAGGTATATTTATTGTAGTTGAAATATATTGAATTATTAAAAGCAAATGGAATTGAATAATGGCAAGACACTACAAAAGAAAACCTCATTCATCTCAAATTATTAGTGATTCAATTTATGTTAGTTCAAGGATCCCTTGGTGGGGAGCGCTGATTTTAGGGCTTACAACATTCACATTTTTTTATTTTATCGTCCCAGCTTGGGTTATGTCTTCTATAAACGAACAACCATCAAAACCGATTACCGAAGCAATAAAGGCTGTGCTTATGAGAAGGATTCATTGGCTAGAATATCTAGGTATTGTATGCGGTATTATCGGTATGTTTTTTACTATTCGTAGTTATTTCATTAGTACATATGCAGGTTGTGGTGAAAGGTCTGTAGTGAATATCCTAAGTAGAATTGTTGGTAGAAATATTGATTAAAAATTAAAGCTTGAATTTTGGTTAACTGTTCTTATATCCAGTGTTATGCATTGTTAAATACAAAAAATAAGGAAAAATTTTGCCTCTATTTCACTCGGCTCAAATACCACCACCTAAAGATTGGCAAGAGTTTGAAGAGCTTTGTGCTGATTTATGGCAAGAGATATTTAGCTCCAACAACACAGAGTTAAACGGCAGGACTGGTCAGCCACAGCATGGGGTTGATGTATTTGGTCAGATAGGTGAATCAAATAATTGGTTTGGCGTTCAATGCAAAGGAAAAGATGGTAGGTATGGTGACTTGCATCAAGTCACAGAAAAAGAGCTTACAGAGGAAGTCAATAAAGCAAAAAATTTCAAGCCAAAATTGACACGATTCATATTAGCTACAACGGCTCCTAATGACGCGAAAATCCAAGAAATTGCCAGAAAGATTACCGTAGAACATCAAGAATGCGGTCTTTTTACGGTTCAGGTAAAAAGTTGGGATGAAATACACCGAGAAATTGCGAAGTTTAATATTGTAATTGAGAAATACTATCCAACATTTGCGTCTTCAGATAGTGAAGCTCTATATATATTGAAGCAAGCTACTTCTGCAATAGAAAGTGCTACCTCCTTGCCAAATAGTAAACTAGATGACGCATTTTCTAAGCAAATAGATAGCTTTAGAGATCTGCTTAACAAGGGGCAACAGAAAACAGCCTTACATCTACTCACCAATTTTAAAGGTGAATATTGGAAAGAGTTATCTAATTACAATCAATTTAGAGTTGAGACAAATATAGCTGCTTGCCACCTTAATTTAGGGGATGAACAAAACGCGGCTCTATATTTCATTAATGCGCAAAAATTAGAACCAAATGATGAAAAAGCACTTTGTAATTTGGTGGTTGCTCATCACTTACTTGGAGATAATGAAAGTGCAAATCTAGCGGCTGTCAATGCCGTATCTCATTTTCCTAATAGCCCGATGGCTAATAGATTAAAAGTTGCTTCAACTAAATATACGACAGAAGAATTACCAGAATTAGGTGTACCAAAACAATTACATCATTTACCTGAAATTTGTTTCGCTATCGGGCAAGCCTATCTTCAGTCTGGTCGAATTGAAGACGCAATAGACTGGCTTAAAAAAGGTTATGACAATGAAAATGGAGAATTTGAAGATGTAAAATCTGCATATGCTAGTGCTTTATTGCAAAGATTATATGAGAAAAAGCATATTGCAATTGGCAAACAACTTAACAATGATGATAGAAAAGAATTAGAGTTAATTGACCAATTATTTTCTAACGTTTGGAATTGCGCCAAAGAGAAAGAGTCTATTGCTCTAAACATAGGCTCAGTAACCAATTTACTTCTAACTAAATTTTTATTGAATGACATAGACTCAGCAATTTCAATAGCAAAAGAAGCGATAGAGAAAAATGGCAATGACGAGCAGTTACTTAAACACGCTACGTTTTTAGCGCTGGACGCAGGAAAGTTCTCTGAAGCAATATCTTTAGTAAAAAATCAATATGATAATGCGCCTGAAAAATGGGCTTTGCTATATATTGAAACTCTCGCTCGTGATAAACAGCACAAAAAAGCGTTAGAAATAGTTCAACAATATTTATTGGCTGATATTGCGATAGATAAAAAAGAAATCGCTTTAGGAATTGAAGTCAAACTTCTAAATGCTGTTAACGATAACTTGCCTGAAGAACATATAAATTACCTACTACAGAACTACTCTAATTCAATTCCAATATTATTAGACTTATCCATTGTTCATTCAAGAAATGATGATGTGGAAAAAGCTGTTGAACTGGCTTTATCAGCCAAATCATTAATTAGTGCCGCTACAGATTATTACACCAAACTCAATATAGCAGATGAGTTATTTAGCTTGGAACAATATAAAGATGCTAGTGCATTATATGAAGAGCTAGTTGTTGAATACGTTGACTCAGAGCCATTAAGAAAGCTCATCGATTGTTACTACAACTGTGGATATAGAAAAAAATTAATTGAGCTTATTAACGCTCTGCCAGAAACCACAAGAAAAGTTAATTTTTATAGGCGATATGCTGCGGCAATATTTGAAGTGTCAGGGTTGTATAATGAAGCAATAACAGAAATAGAGCTATATATATCTGATAACCCAACGGATTTAAGAGAAACATTACATTGGTTTGGATTATGTTTGCGCATAGGACGTGAAGATAAGATTGAATCACACCTTCAATCAGATATTCAATATCAGCCAACTGACAAGTCAGATTTGATGCGATTAGCGGCTTTTATCTGTGACTATAAATCTTTAAAAGAAGGTATCTTTTATGCTGCGAATGTCTTACTAGAAAATTACAATGATGCTGATGTAAATATGGCTTACATTCAGCTATTTATGTCGAGAGATAAAGATGATCGTAGCTACTTGGAACAAGAGGTCGTAACTGAAAATTCTCTATTAACAATAGAAAATGATAAGTCAGAATTGAAAAGTTATTTTATATCAAATCAAGCAGACTTTTTTCCTGAAGGAATTTCCCTAACACACCCAATCTCAAAGTTTGCACAGGGAAAGAAGAAAGGTGATTTTTTCAATATTAAAAGCAACCCTTATATTACAGACCGCTACAAGGTCGCATCGATAACTAGTTTACCTGTTTTTCTATTTCAAAAATCTATGGGTAGTTTTTCTGATAAATTTCCAGAATACGATAAGCCGTTTTGGAAAATAGATGTTGGTGGAGCTAAAGAAGGTGAATTTGATTTTACTAATTTCTTTAAAATAATTGATGGACAAAAACAGCACACGAATCAAGTCTTAGCGGAATATGAAACAAAGCCTTATCCTGTTTGCTTTGTAGCTAAATTGCTTGGTCAACCCATGCTAGATGTTTGGGTAGGTATGCAAGCTGACAGCAATGAAAGAATTTTCAATTGTGTTGGCACAAGTGAAGAAAGACAATTTGCTTTAGATTTATTGGAAACTAACAACACTTATATTGTCGATCCATTAACATTATTTAATCTTTACTCTTTAAATCTTCTAGAAATAGCTGAGACTGTTTTAGGTCAATTAGGCGTCACTCAATCATGCATAGATTTTTATAAACAGTTAATGGCGGAACAACAATCTGACTTTGGAAAGCGAAGTGGCACGATAGGCAAAACTGAGGAAGGTTATTTTTCAATAGAAAAGAGTGATACAGACACTCAGATTCAAATCAATAACTACCAACTTCTTCTAGATTGGATTTCTGACAATTGTAAAATTGTTCCTGCAATAGAAAAAGATGAACCTAACGCAACAATGAGTCTTTTATCAGATATTCTTCAAAGACCTTTCTATGATGCATTAGTGGCTGCAAATGGTGGGGAATACCACCTATTAACTGAAGACTTAAGATTTAGGCAGTTGTCTAAGCTTAGTTATAACATCGAGGGAGTTTGGCTTCAGCCATTGTTAATTAAGGCTCGCAACAATCGAGTTATTACCACTACAGAATATGCTGATTATTTAGCAGCCTTTGCAATGAAGAACCTCTATTTTACTTCTATCGATTCTGAGAGTTTAGCTATTATAGCGGAAAAAAATAATTGGCAGGTTAGCGATGAATTAGTCGCTATGATAGCAACACTGGGTGACAACGATAGTGATATTAGCACCTCATTTAGAGTAGCAATAAACTTTTTATTTGACAGCTTAAATTCAAAACCATCAGAACAAATTATCAATGCAATTTTGAATGGGCTAACCAGAAATTACTGTAGGAAAAATAGTGCTGAAGTTGTTGCTGCATTTATACTAGCGAGTAAGCACCTTGAATATTTAATGGGTAAAAATATTTCAAGATGGTATTTAAATATCTTGTTCAAATGGTGCCAAGGGCACTTCATCACACATGTATTTTTTAAATAAGCTAATCAATAAATGCCTAGAATGAATCAATCAATTGAAAATCGAGTGGCAATTGCTGAGCTTGTCTACCCAATTTGTTTACTTGCTTGATTTTACCAATTAAAGCTTAAGGCTTTGTTTTATAGAAAAATAAGTTATAGTTTTGAGGAAAGATTAGGGATTCATAAGGAATTTACATGGAACTTCTCGTATTTATTGGTGTTTGTTATCTTCTTTATAAACTTTTTGGAAGCTCAAAACCAAAGAACATTAGTCAACCTAAACCTGTAGTCAAAGTAACTAGTAGAAATCAGAAAATAGTTCAAGCCAATAATTTTAGTCGTTATTCTGATGATGAAGACGATGAAAGTGATCTTGTGACTTTTACTATTTCTTACGGTCAAGACGAAGAGAAAAGCAAAAATAAGACCCCCGGAAAATGGATTTCCGGCAATGAATCTATCAATGTGAAAGGGGTTCAGTTACGCGGCAACTTTTACTATGGCGGCACATTAAAAGCTCTTGATAATGAGCGAAGCTATTTTAGCAATCAGGAAACTGAAGCATCACTAGTAGATGACTCTCTCAAAATTACTCCAGCAGATTTCTCTTATACAGATCAAAGTTTGGCTTATTGGCCTAAATTTATTTCTCTATCACCGAAAGCAAGAGGGGCTTACTTAAATTGGTTAGCCAGTGATAGAAATCACCCCGATGCTCCTATTGGTTATGTTTTTATTTATTTTTATGGCATTGAACGTCGAGTTATTCACGATGCAAATAATAAGCGGGTTTTAGATAGCGAATATTTAGGACTATTTGAAGAAGTGAGTCGATTGAAAGTGGTTTACGGAGAAAGTCGCTCTTTTTTCAATTATGCAACTCGTTTAATTGAATTCATGTGCCTACAACGCCCTGATGTTTGCAAGATTGATGCTGAAAGTTTTTCCTACGCAAATGATTCACTGTTGTTTAAATTTGAATTATCTACAGTTGTGGCATCAGGCCAACCAATTTCCCCACAATTGGCCTTGTCTTGGATTAAATTTTATCCAGAATATAGATTTAGAACTCCTGCGAGAAGATGCGCAAAAGAATTTGCAGCTCTATTTAAAACTAGATATGCGGAAAAATATGGAAACGGCTTTGTTGTCAAGCCCAACAAAACAAAGCTAAATATCAGTTACTGGCCTGCCAGTAGCACGTTAAGTAATGTGCAAATTAATCAAGACGACCTCCCCGATCCAAGCATGTTGAAAGGCCCAACCAATAAATTGATAGCCATCGCAGATGTGTGTACAGAAGAACTAGAACAATACAGCCGTTACCTTGGGAAAAAGGATACATCAAACAATGACATAGCAGCTTTACTTTTATTGCCAGAACAATTAATTAGTAGCAATTCTTCGTCAGCATTAGCTAGTTTTAAAACTTGGGCAAACGATGCAATTCAGCAAAACTCTGGCTTGGTATCGTTTAGTGACTTCTGGAAGATGACAGGTGAAAGTCTTCCTGAAAAGTTGAATAAAAAAGAAATGGAATTAATCCAAAACCTTGCCAGTAAATCAGGATTTGGCTTTGCTCCTGATCCTCGTTATCACCACGCTAAACCCACACTAGATGGAAATTTGGTTTTATTTAGTGAAGGACATGGAGACTACTTTGAGCCATCCAAGTCTTTTAACGAAGTAGCGATGGCTCTTAGACTAGGAGCTATGGTAGCGACAATCGATTCTCAAGTAGATGAACATGAATTAACAGTGCTGCACCGCCTCATAGATCACGATACAAAACTTTCACCAACTGAGAAAAAGTCGCTAAAAGCATATGTAACTTGGCGACTAAATGCCCCAGCGAATATGAACGGATTGAAGTCTAGACTAGAGAAATTGGATGAAAAAGCTAAATCATTAGTCAGCCATATTTTGGTTACTGTTGCTTTGGCAGATGGAAAAATTGACCCTACCGAGATAAAGCAACTGGAAAAACTCTACACTGCATTAGGTCTAGATAAATCACTTGTTACGAGTGATATTCATAAAGTTTCGTCTAAAAAATCTTTAGATTCAACTCAAAAAGAACCAACACAAAGCCACGTTGAATCTTTTGTTCTTGATGAAGAACTACTTGCTTTACATGAATCTGAAACTAGTGATGTACAAAGTATGCTGAGTGCAATATTTGTCGAGGATGACCCTATAGTTGAAGAGAATAGTGTCGTAAAACCTATTCAAGCTAAATCTAAAACAGGACTTGATAATAAGCATGATAGTCTCTACCAAGAACTTGCAACAAAAGATGTATGGGCTAGAAATGATGTTATTGAATTATGTCGTAAGCTTGAGCTTATGCTTGATGGGGCTATAGAGACGATTAATGATTGGTCATATGAGACAGTTGAAGCCCCTGTACTAGAAGATGACGATGACATATATGTAGACTTGGAAATAGTCGAAGAATTAAAGGGATAATAATATGGTTTCAAAACGTATTAGATCAAAAGAGCGAGATGCAATAATTCAATCATTGAAATCTGGAGTCACTCCTAAAATTGGTATTCAGCATATTCAAGTTGGTCGCTCAAAAGAGTTAGAAGCCCTATACAGTGACATCGAAAAGATTTGTGATGGAGGCTCTGCTTTTAGGTTAATTATAGGCGAATACGGTTCTGGTAAAACGTTCTTTTTAAGTGTTGTACGCTCAATTGCACTTGAGAAAAAGTTGGTTACTATAAATGCTGACTTATCTCCCGACAGACGAATCCATGCGTCAGCAGGGCAGGCTAGAAATTTATACTCTGAATTAATGCGTAACCTTTCAACTCGCAACAAGCCAGATGGAAATGCACTTACGAGCGTTGTTGAAAAGTTTATTACTGAGGCAGTAAAAGAAGCTGATGCTAAACAAGATAAAGTTTCAAACGTAATCCATAGTCGATTGGCTTTGCTTTCTGAGCTAGTAGGAGGTTACGATTTCGCTAAAGTGATAGAAGCGTACTGGAGAGGTCATGAGTATGACGATGAGCAGCTTAAAGCGAATGCTATTCGATGGTTAAGAGCAGAGTACTCCACAAAAACTGATGCTAGAAAGGATTTAGATGTTAGAACGATTATTTCAGATGCAACTTTTTATGACTCTCTAAAACTAATGAGTCTATTCGTGCGTCAAGCAGGTTACGAGGGATTACTCGTTAACTTAGATGAAATGGTTAACTTGTATAAGTTGAATAGCACACAAGCTCGAACATCAAATTATGAGCAAATATTAAGAATCCTGAACGACTGCCTGCAAGGAAGTGCTGAATATTTAGGTTTCTTGTTGGGCGGGACTCCTGAGTTTTTATTAGACCCTAGAAAGGGATTGTACAGTTACGAGGCTTTACAATCTCGTTTAGCTGAAAACACATTTGCTCAAAAAGCTGGTGTTATTGACTATTCCTCTCCCGCACTTCATTTAGCAAGCTTAACGCCAGAAGAGCTTTATATTCTCCTAAAGAATTTGCGCCACGTATATGCAAGTGGAGAGGTTGAAAAGTACCTTGTTCCTGATGATGCGTTGAAGTCATTCTTGCACCATTGCAGTCAGACAATTGGTGATGCTTATTTTAGAACGCCAAGAAATACCATTAAAGCGTTTTTAGATATGCTAGCAGTAATGGATCAAAACCCTAATATACAGTGGTCTGATTTAGTTAAGAAGTTAACAGTCGAGGAAGAAAAGCCAAGCGATCTAGATATTGAGTTTTATGAGGAAAGCGATACTAAATCAGATGACTTGGCAAACTTTTCTTTATGATAGAAGCATATAAATTACTTGATCACCGAGTACAGAAGTGGCTTTTCAAACAAGGTTGGTCGGATTTAAGAGAAATTCAAAAGAAGGCTATATCACCAATTCTCGCTGGTAAATCTGATGTTCTGATCAGTGCTTCTACAGCGGCAGGTAAAACAGAAGCATTCTTTTTACCTGCTTGCAGCGCAATCGCTGATGACATCGATGGTTTCGGCATTTTGTATATAAGTCCTTTAAAAGCGCTAATTAACGATCAGTATAGGCGACTTGAAAGTCTTTGCGATTTACTTGATATGCCAGTGGTTCCTTGGCATGGGGATAGCCCACAATCCCTTAAGAATAAAGTAAAAAAGAACCCTAGAGGCGTTTTATTAATAACACCTGAATCTTTAGAATCTTTATTAATTAGAGAGCCTAATTGGGTAAAGAGTGCTTTTAGTAGTTTAAAATATATTGTCATTGACGAATTTCATGCTTTTATCGGCTCTGAAAGGGGCCATCAGTTGTTATCTCTCTTAAATAGAGTAGAGCACTTATTGGGAAGATATAGCAATCCGGTGCCGAGAGTGGCACTTAGTGCTACTTTAGGGGAGTTGGAAAAAGTACCTCTCTTGCTTCGCCCGAATGAAGCATTGCCTTGTGAATTGATTACCGATGAAAAGCATAAATCTCAGCTAAGCATTAAAGTTCACGGCTATATAGAGCCAATAATTACTGAAGAAGATGACCAACGTTATTCAGCAGAATACCAAATCTGCCAAGAGCTATTTGAACTTTGCCGGGGAGACTCGCATTTAGTATTCGCCAATAGCAGAAAGCGAACAGAAAGCATCGCGGTGCAGCTTAGTGACTTTTGTGAACAACAACTAGTACCTAATGAATTTTTTCCTCATCACGGATCGCTTGCTAAAGAAAGTAGGGAAGAACTAGAAGCTCGCCTTCAAAAAGAAACTCTTCCAACTACCGCGATTTGTACAATGACACTTGAATTGGGTATTGATATAGGAAAGGTGAACTCAGTTGTTCAGGTTACAGCACCTCATTCAGTGTCAAGTTTGAGACAGAGAATGGGTCGGTCAGGAAGACGAGGTTCTCCCGCAGTTCTTCGTATGTTGATTGCCGAAAATGAATTAAATGAAAACTCTAATATTGTTGATTGCCTGCGATTAGAGCTAATTCAGTCATTAGCAATGATTAGATTATTGATAAGTAGCAAGTGGTTTGAACCTGCTGACAATCAGTTAACGCATTTTTCCACTTTGCTTCATCAAATATTAGCAATAGTGGCTCAATGGGGAGGAGTTAGAGCAGATCAACTATTTGAACTCCTTTGTAGAAATGGCCCATTTCAGCATACGACAATTTCTCATTTCAAATCTTTGTTGCAACATATGGGAAGCCAAGAATTATTAACACAGATTTCTAGCGGTGAACTTGTATTAGGTGTTAAAGGCGAGCGCTTAGTAGATCATTATTCGTTCTATGCCGTATTTAAAACGCCAGAAGAATATCGAATTATAGTTGGTAACAAAGCATTAGGAACATTGCCAATAGACTCTTTAGTACTGGAAGGCCAACATATTGTTTTTAGTGGGCGTAGATGGAAAGTTGTAGGTGTCGATACGGACAAGAAGACTATTCACGTAGAGAAAACAAAAGGTGGAAAACCACCTAAGTTTGGCGGGGAAGGCATGTCTATTCATAGCCGTGTAAGACAAGAAATGTTTCATATTCTATCAGAAGGAGACTATAGAATTTCTGTTGGTGAACATAAGGTCGATTTTATAGATCCTCAGGCTAAAACTCTTTTCGACGAGGCGGTTGACTATTTCCAGCAAGCTAATCTGTCAAACATTTGTGTGTTACAGCATGGAAAAACTACATGCATTTTCACGTGGATGGGCGATAAAGCTATTAATACTTTAGTGGCTCTGTTGAACAAACATGGCTTTGAAGTAGGGGCTTTTGGTGGGGTGATTGAAGTTGAAAAGTCCAATGAGGAAGAGGTTAAACGATTCCTGTCTATGTTAAACGCAGAACCATTACCTAGTGAGTCTGATTTAGCAGCTTTTGTTGTAGAAAAAAATATTGAAAAGTTTGATGAGTATTTACCGAATGACTTGTTGAACATTGGCTATGGAAGTAGAGCCTTCAATGTAAAAAATTTGAAAAGCTGGCTCAATCAAGTTACGACCCAAAAATCATTGTAATTTGTTTATTTGTTCAGCACTATTTGAATAGAGAATGCTAAATGAATAGTTATAAGGCTAGATGCAACATTAGGTTTATGAAAAATGCCTTACTAGAACATTCAATAGTGGGTCTATAAGTATAAAAATTAAATTTTTTCTGGATTAACTTTAAACAGGGTGCATATGGAGCAGTATATATTTCAAGGTGGAAAAGAAATCTCCGAAGATGAGCTTGTATCTCATATGGCATCTCTATGCCAACTGGAAAATGTTGGAGTATTACTTGGTGCTGGCTCCTCAGTCGGTGCAGGCGGTAAGACAATGGAGCAAGTATGGGAGAGTGCTCAATGTCGCTTCCCTGACATAGCTAAAGAACTAGCTAGGTTAAACATTATTGACTCTCAGAATGCAGATAATAACGAAATAAACGTTGAACTTATAATTGACCAAGTTAATCAGTTTCTAGTTGTCCACAGGAAGAATCCCAAAAAGGATAATTCAGATATAGAAATATTAGAGAAGGCTTTACTGTGCCTGTATCAATCAGTGACCGAAGCAGCAATGCTAATTGATGTGGAAAAGTTCGGTGCCGAAGCGGTAGGAAAGGGGACTGAATTTGATTTTCATAGGGAACTTTTTGAGAAATTAATTTCCAATAGACAACCGGGGCAGTCTGCTCCTATGTTGTTTACGACAAATTATGATTTGTCTTTAGAGTGGGCAGCGGAAGAGATTGGTATTCAGTTAATAAACGGATTTTCCGGCATTCATACGAGGACATTTCAACCTCAAAACTTTGATTTGAGCTTTCGAAATGTCAAGGCATCAGGTGAGGCTAGATTTGGTCATTACCACGCCTACTTACATAAACTACATGGCTCGTTGTCTTGGACTCAATCCAAGGAGGGGGAAACCAGAGAGTTACCCGCTGCTATGGTAAAAGAGCTTTATCTTAAACCTCTTCTAGCAGGCCAAGCTATTTACGAAGAGCAATTCCTTATTTATCCGGGAGCTAATAAATATCATCACACTATTGGCTTTGTATATGGGGAATTATTTCGTCGTTTTAGTGAGTATTTATCTCAACCTCAAACAGTATTGTTTGTTAATGGCTATGGTTTCGGTGACTATCATATTAATCGAATATTGATGGGTGCGTTACTTAACCCTTCTCTTCATATTGTAATATTTTATCCTGAATTGGGCACTATATCAGCAGACCAAGATAAGCAAACGGAAGCTCAGAAATGCGTAGCAAAATTAAAATCCATGTCTTTAAATCAAATAACAATTGTTGGTGGTGCTGATAAAGCATATTTCAATTCTTTTGTAACAAGGCTTCCTAGACCAGTACTATTCCCTAAAGACTCCACGAGAGAACTAGCAAAAGCAATTGGAGAACTAGCAGAGAGCAAAAAAACAATATGAGTATGGAAACAATAGACTCGATAGGATATGTGGTCTCTTTAGAGGGTACAAAGGTTCGAGTAAATTTGTTGGATGGTCACAAGGGACAAGTTGCTTCTCATAGAGCTGGCATAAGTTCTGTTTCTCAACCCGGTGATTTAATTGGTTTCGATGCAGGAACTAATTTAGTGATTGCTAGAGTTTCAGAGATGGCTTTTGTTGATCCTGACAAGGCTCACATTTCAAAAGTTGGAACCAATAATTTCGTGGACGCACCATTGAGACAATTAATCGCCCATTCAATCGGGTACTTAAAACAGAAAGGTGAATACATAGAATTTATTTCTGAAAGCTGGAAGTTACCAGCTTTGGGGGCCAAAGCAATACCGTTGCCCAGCTATTATCTTGAGACGATATATGGAGTTGACGAAAAAGAACGGGATTTTACCGTCGAACTTGGAAAGGACTCTAGAACAGGTTCAACTCGAATAAAAGCAGGTATCAACTCTTTACTTTCTAGACATCTAGCGGTTCTAGGGAGTACCGGATATGGCAAATCTAATTTTAATGCCTTGTTAGCGCAAAGAATAAGCGCGAATTATCTAAAGTCTCGTATCGTTATATTTGATATAAATGGTGAGTATGCTCAAGCTTTCGAAGGACAGAGCCGCGTCAAGGAGACAATTCTAGGAATCCCACCTCCTCCTGATAATATTGGTAATAACCTAGCAACTGAAAAAAAGTCTACGATTTTAACGAGCTATCATCAAATACCTTATCAAGCATTTGGAATCGCTGGTTTACTCAAACTTTTGCGGCCTAGTGAAAAGACTCAATTGCCAGCGTTAAAGAATGCACTAAAGTCATTGCATATGGTTTGTGGTGGAGCAAATGGCTCTGTTTGGACAGGATGTTATCATAGTGAAAACTATATACGTTACGAGTTAGTTGATGATATGCGCCCAGAAGGACAGGAAGAATTGGGCCAATGGTTAAAAAGCTTACGAGATAATTCTCTACCACCATATAATGTTTGGCCTCCTTTCTATGCTATAGGACATCTTGTAGCAGAGTTTGGATGCTTAAGTTATTTACCAAATGGAAACGGCAAAAGCAAAAGAGACGCATTTAATTATAGCAATGTTTTGCCGCTAGTGAAAATTATTCAGCAACTTACATCAGATATACGTTTTTCTTCAGTGGTAAACCTAAATGGAGGAAATCCATTGTCTGTTGGACATTTGATGTGGAAGACTGAAGTGGATAATGAGGTTGAATATATATTTGGCAAGAGTATAGAACAAGAGCAGGATTGGGATATACATATTGTAAATTTAAAGAATGTCGCAGATGATTTGACTCCAATGATATTAGGAGCTTTATTGGAAATGTACGCTGATGTGCTATTTCAACGAGGCCAGAATAAAAATTACCCTACGCTTCTTCTTTTGGAAGAAGCTCATCATTATTTGAGAGACCCTTACGCTGAAGAAGCCAATCAACTTAAGGCTTATGAACGTTTGGCAAAAGAGGGGAGAAAGTTCAATTGTTCATTATTGGTTAGTACTCAGCGTCCTTCTGAACTATCATCTACAGTGCTGGCTATGTGTTCAAACTGGATTTCTTTGAGGCTTACAAATGAGAGAGATATTAACTCTCTACGCCATGCAATAGAGAACGGAAACGAACACGTTCTTGGCGAGATATCTGGTCTCCCTAGAGGAGATGCCATAGGATTTGGCTCGGCATTCAATATTCCAGTAAGATTTACTATAGATAAAGCTGATCCCGAACCAAAATCTGCTGATGCGGCATTTGCTCAGATATGGTCGTAATGATAGCCCTCTGCATTTGGCAACATGTCTTTGTAGGGGGAGTAACCCTTAACGCTGGGTTACCTGAATTATTCATTTCAAGCCCGCAGAGTACTTTTTATTTAGTAGAGATTTTTCTTGTTTTCTTCAATCCTAGAAACAAAGTCTCGAATTGATTCGACTTCATTCATGACTTCACTTAATCGACCAAAATTAGCCTGTGCAATAATCCTTGCTCTATCTACATAGTATTTAAACGTTGTACTTATATCTTCATGTCCCATTTGCTCTGTTAAAACTTGAGCTGCGGCTGCATGAATTACATCTGGAGCTGTACTCAAAATATCTTCCTTGTACAAACTTAATATAAAATACGTAGGCCACCAGTGCCTAGCTTGATAAAAATCAACGCCTTCACGCATTTCTGGATAATTTCGACGCGCTTTTCCAACAGCATAGTTTGTCCTGTTTGATATCATAGCGCTTGTAATTGGTTCACCCGCTTTGTTTAAAAACAGTATCGAAGGTGGGCAGTTTCTCTTGTTTTTTTCCTTATAGAGTTTTTTCCTATTTTCATAATGCAAATTTATGTACTCATCTTCGATAATTTTTAAGACATTACTAGATATTCTAATAGTTCTGTCTTTATTTCTTTTGCTTGAATCAACGAAATAATGAATCTCGCCTTTTGGTGAACCCATTTCAGAATAAGGCATGATATGCATATTTTTTCCTGAACCGACATAAGGAAATTTAACTATATCCATAGGCCGCATAGCTGTATCTAACGCAACTTTGAACATGGTTGAATACACAGGATCTGGATATGAATTAAGCAGCCATTGAACTTCCATATTGGTGATGAGCGATTTTAGCTTTTTTTGACGACCTTTCTTATCCAATACCTTAATATTTGAACTATCAATCTTGGTTCTTGCTTTAGAAGAAATGTAATTGAGAAGCCTGTCACTTCTAAAATTTGCCATCCAAGATTTGATTTTTACTTTAACGTTAGTAACGTATCCATTGTCTTTTAACCATAAAAAGAACAACAATAACTGCTTAGCATCTCTATAAATCGTTTCCGAACTTGGACTTAGTTTTTGTGCTTTTTCTCTATCTATTTGCCTTTGCACTTGCCAGCGTCGAATGTCTCTGTTGTCAGCAATAACATGGTACTGGCTGATATGATAATTATTAAACTTAGGTTGAGTTGAAAGATATTTATAAAATTGAGCAATAACATCACTATATCGATTCGATGTTTCTAGTGAAGAGCTTGCTGCGTCCGACAAATATAAATTCGCATGACTGATTAACACATGTTTCTTATTATAATCCGCCACCAATACATGGTGGCTACGCTCTAACAGTGAGTCAGGGTCTTTATAAGTGATAATTGGCTTTCTAATGTTCAACATTTTTAATCCAACTTAACTTTGAAAATGTGAACAGATGAGAATTTTTTATAGGAAGGTACGTGAAATTCATCAGCGCACTCTAACTCGTATTTGGCGACATGATTCATGAAAAATTTTCTTTGAGCCTTAGTAACTACTTGAGACTCAGAAACAGGATAATATACATCTATTGGTAAATTGGTATCTAACAGTTCAACAAATTCATCTATTTCTTCATGCGCAAACAAAGGTAGTCTAATGACCAACGAATCTTGCGTTGGTCGGAAATAATCTGAAAGAAATTTTTCAAATTTACATAGATATCTATCAATATATAGAACGATCCTTATGTTTCCTGAGTTTATAATTCGTCTTGAATTTTTCGCTAATTTTTCTATCGCGACTTCTTTCTCAACTTCAAATACGTCCTCATCACCAGTTTGTTTAAAATTCTTAAATACGGGTTCCAAGTCTGGCTCAATGCTACTTACTTCATGATCGCCAGAGTTCGGTGTATTTTTTAAGAGAGCCTGCTTTAGTTTAGTAACTTCAAGTTCTTTAGCTTTCAACTTTGAATTTAGACTATCATTTTGAAGTGCCTGCTTTTCTAGTTCCTTTCTAATATCATCACTATCGTGAAAAACTTTGTCGTTCATCATTAATGTCGTGATATGTTTATTAATTGCATTTTCTAAATCTTTATCAAAATTGCTTTTGACTTCATCTAGCTCTTGACTAACTTCTGTTAATTTTTCTATAACCTCTTGATTCAAAGAGGTGTTATCACCGTCTAAATAACTAGCTAACGACAATGCATTTTTTTCCCCGGTAATATATGGGGCTAAATGGCTGTAATATCGATTGAAGTTTGCTCTAGTCATACCCGCGTTTTCTAGTACATCTTTTTGTTTGAGCTTTTTTCCATCATTTTCTATTTGCATCTTTGCAATTAGCTTAATTAGTTTTAATTCAGTTGCGTTCACTTAGACGCTCCTTCTTGCTTTACCTCTTCAACATTGGCAAAAGGATCACGATATTTGAGAAGGTTTTTTAAATGTAACTTTTCTCGTTTAATTCTTTTTATAAGCATTTGTCTCGCTTTACGAGGAATTTCTACTTCTTCTTGTTCCAGTAGACCAGTAAAGAAAATAATATTTTCCTCTATCGCTGTTTTCGCCTTTAGTGTTAATCCAGCTTTAGTACATTCTGTATATTGGCAGTTCGAAGTGTCTGGCGTGATCATGCCAGCAACCAACTCAGCATCTTTAACACATGGTGTTAGATCTTCACCTGCAATCATTGGCACAGACACACAGAAGCCACCCACAGGTATACGGTGAATAAAAATGGGTTCACCAGCTTGCAGTAGCGTCAATACGTATTCGTTTATCGTTAGTTTTAATGCCGCACCTTTAAATGCCTCAGGTCTTTTTCCAATTTGTTTTGCCATGCGCTCGAAGGGGTGACCACTATAGTGACCTGAGGAGATTTCTTCTATCACCTCGGTGAATTCTTTTACATGATGGAACTCCATGATCCGTGATATTGCTCTCACTAAATGAGGGTTTCTTGCAACATAGCGCAACGTCATAGTGTAGCTTTTATGACCTAAGAGCAGTCTTACGATCTCTAAATTAGTTTCATCTTGATAAATCAAAACTTCAGCAATAGTTTTTCTAAAACGATGAGTTTTAAGGTTATCAAAGTTAAGAACGTTACTTAGTTGATTGATAACTAGTATGATGATAGATGAATTGATTTCGATTCTTGTTTTCCGGCTTTTGCTAGATATAAACAAATGACCGTCTTTAATATTACCAATGTATTCTCTCAGGTCTTTTAATCGTACAATATAGTCGTATAAATAATTTGGTATGGGAAGTGTTTCACTTTCACCAGTGTAGTTAGGATCTTCAGCTATTTTAAAACGAGTTATATCAACGAAACATTCTCCATTTAAAGATTTGTAAAAGTCATTAAATTTAAGATTAGCTAGTTCTCTTCGTCGTAATCCTGTGAGCAAAGCTACAAATATGAAAACTGCGTTTCTCACTTTATCAATAGCTTCGCGAAGTTTTTGGTTGATGTAATAACTTATACTGGATTCGTTGTCTCTTTTATCAACTTTGATCGTTGTTGTATATCCAATAATTTCGACATTATTGACCTTTTTACTAAAGAGTTCTTCTAGTTTTTTTTCTCGATGCCGCCTATTGGTGAACTTCCTTTTCGTCTTATGAATTCCAATTTCTTTGGAGTAGGAAATTGCTTCCTCAATAACTGGGATTGCTTTTTCTGTCCAGAATACAGCATAATTAATCAAGCACTCTAGCTCTTCTTGTGTAAATGGTTCGTGTGGACTTATTTTTTTAGCGCTAACCTTAATAACGTCTTTTTGTCGCTTTTTATTAATCACTTTATTCGTATTTATGTCTAATCTATATTCTTCTTGAATTAAGGCATTCTCTGATAGAAGCGCCCAAAAACCGATTATTTGATAAAGATTTTTATAATGAGTTGAATGTTCAGAATCCCTTGCTTCGTCAAGAGCATTATTTAGCATTCTTATCGATATAGAACTCAAATCTTTTGGAAATTCTGTTATTTGATTAGGCACGAATACATAAGTATTTAACAAATTTAGTAAGTTAGAATAGCTGATGGTAGTTTGAAAACTCTTAACAGTTCCTTGTGGGTGAAACGTTGGAAGGAAGTGGTAAGAAATTTGTTTATTGAAGAGATTTCGATCCTTTTCAGCCTTAAAAAATATAGATTTCTTTTCTGCTTCATAAGTTTCATCTGCCAGTTTCCATTCATCCTCATTGTACTTCGAGTATTCGCTAACTGGAAAGTCTCCGTCAGGATATAACTTAAGTTTACTCAATAGAGTACTTTTTAGGTTATTTTTTCTATTGTGAAGTGCTTCCAATTCTTCGGTTAAACTTTCAGTTTCTTCATCTATGTCGCTTTCAATTTCAGCTAGATATTGTCGTTCAAACTCATTCTGTTGTTCAGATAATTTCAACTCGTCGAGTTTTGGTTGTTGGCTTGCCATAATTATTCCTCCCAGAACTCTTTTTTACCGCTTTGTTCAGCTACCAATTTCATTACAGGAATTAGTGACGAAAGATCTTTGGGTAAAAGAGGTTTGTATTGTCTTAAGAATTTTCGGGCGCTTTTTATCTCTTCTTTGTTTCCCCAATTTTTTACAACCCATTTTAAAGCCTTATATTCACTCAGAAATAATTGAGCAAACTCGATTTCAGGCATTTCAAGTTGGGATCGTTCTAAATAGTCATTTCTGTCTAAAATATATGGTAGTGAATCGCTGAATAGTCTCAAGTTCTTGCATGCCCAACATTTATTAATATGAAAGCACTTTTCTTTTGGCTTTACATATAATTCATGATTATTCCATGTAGGATTTGTTTGGTCGCTACACCCCCAAAGTTCGCGTTTATGACCCGGTATACTAAATATTACAATTGTTTTTGAATCACTCTGTTCATTGGACTCTTGAGGCAATAGGCCATTTAACTTTCGAGTTTTAAATTTTTCTCCAATGTCGTTGATAGTATCACTTAGACGTTTTTCTCTATCTTTTTTTGCGTTTGGTGAATTATCATAATGAATGTCTGTAGTAACAGGGCTGGCATGGCCTGTTGCCATCTGTACTACAGAAAGAGGATCTGTTTTTCTTTTTAAATAGACCCATGTTGGTCTTAGCTTTCCCAATATTTGACTTGAGGTTTTTAATCTAGTACCACCGTGAACGATTTCATATTTCGAGAGAAAATCTCTTACACCACGTGATGAGGTTTTAGTATTACCCATTGTGCTGAAGCGACTTTTTTTCTTCCAATCTGCTTTATCTACGATACAACAGAAAAGAGGGCTGTACTTCTTATTTAGAGTGACGGCTTCTTCCAACGGTATTTGCTGTAGAGGCAGAGAAAGTTCATTCGCTAACCGAACTAAATTGAATAGTGAGTATTTATCGTTGGTATTTGATACTGCTATCATGGTTTTCGGGTTAAAGTAGGGCAGGTTTGAGCCTTGACCTTTGTTCTTTTCTGCCGTAATTAAACGTTGTTTTTCGTCAATCGTTCCACTCAAAACATGCTCAAAATTATTAGGATCTAAATCGAGAACAGTTTCCTTGTTCCAACCAACTTGCAACATCATCATTAGCATCAGTGAGGCCATATCTAGCTGATTTGGATAGTACAAGTTTAAAAGTTCGTCGAAATTTGGGACTAAAACTCCTGTACTTTTCCTTTTCTGTTGAATTGGTCTAGCAGTCGTAAATCGGAAGCAAATGAGTGAAATAATATCATTGTAATCATTAATTGATGTTGATGTTACTTCATGGAATTTTAATATAGCATCATATTCCCAATTAAACGGGTATCCATGATCAAGAAAAGTCTTTAGAACACGCTTCAAATCGGGGTTCCATAATCTGAACCCTAATCTTTCAAAAGGGTTGTAAATCGTCTCACCCAGAAAGTTAGAAGATTCTTTATCATAAAGTGCAACAAACGCGGTTTTTGGGTCCTCGTGGCATAAGATAGCTGCGAATTCAGGATGCAGGTTGCGAAGGTCCTTAATTTTACCCGCAGGTCTGATAGCGCTTGGATTTGCATTATTGTTTAATGCGAAGCGATACCATTCATAAACGTTCTTTTTTGTTCCTGAAGGACTGAATTCCTCAAAGACTTCCTCAAAGTCATATGCTTTTGCTTCATGCACTAGCTTTCTGAATTCAAGCTTCTCGTAGAGATTATCTATTTGCTCTTTAAGTGAGAATTCTAAAGAGTGTATAGCTGAATCATCCAATGCCTCCTGAGGTTTTGTTTTTATTTGAGGCAATTTAGGAAACAATATTGTTGGAATACTCTCATCGTATTCAGGAACTTTATTTAACATGTTTCTTAATGAGTAGATTGCTTTGATATTGATCTTTCTTTTTTGTAGATACTCTTTATATATTTTCAAAGGCTCAGTAAACAAATCTGATAGAGTATGAAGTTGCAGAGCAACTGGGTTCTCTTGATTGTACCATTTTCTGAAAATCAAAAACTCTTCTAGTCCAAGCCTAGCGTTACATGCAGATGAATAACCAATGTTGCTAGCATACAAATAAAAACCGTAATGCAACATCTGACAGATTTCACTATCAGGGTCAAATTCCGGCATACTTAAATACCGACACTTAAGTTCCAGCCCTTCATTAGGAAACACACTATCGATACTTAAGTAACTTGCTTTACTCATAGAAAAATCCTCGATACGAGTAAAAAGTCACTTAAGTATCTTTCATGCAAGTTTGCCTTGTTATTATGATGCTTTACTTTCATGAACGAACTTCTTTGACGGTATTTGTTTCATTGAAGCTATTCGCTCTCGGTTTATAGCCTAATGTTAAAGGATTAGTAGCAGAGTCAAATAGCGCTTTATGTGGAATTCTTTTCATTTGAGGCCTGCGAGGAAACGATGTTAGTGGAAAAGTTTCATCGTATTGGCGAACTTTTTTGAGCATGTTCTTTAGTGGACGAATGACGTTGAAATTAATTTTTCGATTCTCTAGATACTCTCTAAAGGAGATTAAAGGTTTGGTTAACTCACCTGATAGGCTTTGAAGTTGCACAGCAACTGGGTCCTCTTGATTGTACCATTTTATTAAAGTAATAAACTCTTCCAGTCCACGTCTAGCCATACATGCCGTAGAATAAGCAACATTATTAGCACATAAACAAAATCCATAGTGAAGCATCTGACAGACTTCACTATTTCGGTCAAACTCTGACATGTTTAGATAACGACACTTAATCTCAAATCCGTCTTTTGAAAGCACACTCTCTGTACTTAGATTTCTAGCGCTATTCATTTCAACGCCCTCAATATAGTTAATGCAGAATTACTAATGTATTTCGCAACTAAGTTAGTAATGTTAAGATGACTCTTACTAAAAGTTGGGTGACTCAAATGTACCTTTAAACCTATTAATGTATTCATTCAGCTCTCTTTTTAGATATTATATTAGTTTACATTTTTAGAAAATGAGAAATAATTACTTTATGTTTACAAATTTAGAAAATGATAGGTTACTTTCATCACAAGCATATCAAGGTGGTGGTCGTGGTATTGAACAAACTAAACTCTCTTTTTTAGCTGATATGGTGCTAAATGGTTTAAAGCCTGATTTAACCATTTATTTAGACATTGACCCTGCAGTTGGGCTTGCTCGTGCAAAAGGCCGTGGTGAACTTGATCGTATCGAACAAGAAGCATTAGGTTTTTTTGAGCGCACTCGCGCACGCTACATTGAAATAGCTAAAACTGATAGCAGTATCAAAACAGTGGATGCAAACCAAACAATGCCAGAAGTACATGCGGCAATCACAACCGTGCTTGATAACTTTTTTGCAGGTTTAAATTAATATGCCTTTGCCGTGGCTTGAAGAGCTTTATCAGCAACTAGCGCAAAGTTTTGCACAGCAACGCTTTCATCATGCCCAGCTATTTAATGGTGATAAAGGTGTTGGCAAACAACGTTTAGTCGATTCGCTCGCCGATGGCTTACTTTGCGCGTCACCTGTAAACTTAAAAGCCTGTGGCAATTGTAAAAGCTGTCAACTTAATCAAGCGGGTACTCACCCTGATAAACGCGTTGTAAAGGTGGAAGGCCAAACAATAGGCGTTGATGAAATTCGTGAGATCAGTGATTTTATCAACCATTCAGCAGCGCAAAATGGTAACAAAGTAGTTGTGCTTGAACAGTGTCACAAAATGACCACTGCAGCTGCTAATGCTTTATTAAAAACCCTTGAAGAGCCAAGTTTGCGCCGTTATTTATTGTTAACGTGCGAACAAACAGCATTATTACCAGCAACAATTTTAAGTCGCTGTGCCGTACACGAAATAAAGGTTAACCCTGAATATACGAAAAAATGGTTAGCATCATTAAGTATTGCTAATTATTCATGGTTAGGGTTGTTCGCTAGGCAACCTTTACTTGTTCAGCAGTGGCAAAATGACAACCAACTTGAAGCTGTCGATTCCCTTTATAAATTTGCAACTGAGATAAAAGACAGCCATAATTTCAGTGCGTTAGTCGACATCCTTAATAAAGATCATAGCTTGGTTAATGTATTTGCTTTGTTCTTAACAGAGCATCTTAAAACGCAATTAATGTTAGGAATGGATTTTTTCAATTATCAGAAAGCACAAACTGCAATTTCAGAGTTTCTTTATAATAACTCACATGTGCTTGGCTTGAATATGGAACTAGCCATTTCACAATTAGCGTTTACTTTACGTGAAAGCCAAAATTAGGAAGTATCGTGCAAGAATTATTAGTAGATATTGAAGACTTAGAAGAATTATATCGCTGTTACATGCCTTATCTAAAAAATGGTGGTTTGTTTGTTCGCACTAATATGCGCTTTGAAATGGGTCATTCATTGGCTTTAAAGGTCACATTACCAGATGCACTAGAAGATGATGTAGTAACGGGTAAAGTTGCTTGGATCACCCCGCAAGGTGCACAAAGCTCAAACCCACCAGGTATCGGTGTTAATTTTATCGATGATAAAACCAATTTGAATGCGAAAATCGAAAAACTACTCGGTACTATGTTAAACTCCGGCAATCCGACCTATACCATGTAATAAAAGTAGTACCATGATTGTAGATTCTCATTGTCATTTAGACAGGCTTGATTTTGAAAAACTAGACTTAGACTTAGACCAAGTACTAGATAATGCTCGCGCTAAAAAGGTTGAACACTTTTTATGTGTAAGTGTAACTTTAGATCAATTCCCAAGTATGCTGGATAAAATTAAGAACTATCCAGATGTTTCTGCATCATGCGGTGTGCATCCACTCGATCAAAAAGACGCACTCGATAAGCAAAAGCTTATTTCACTTGCAAGCCACGACAAAGTGGTTGCTATTGGCGAAACGGGTCTTGATTACTATTACTCAAAAGACACCCATATTGTTCAGCAAGAAAGCTTTGTGGGTCATATCGACGTTGCCAATCAGCTAAATAAGCCGCTTATTATTCATACACGAGACGCTAGAGAAGACACTATTAACTTAATGCGCGCTCACAATGCTGAGAATTGTGGCGGTGTATTGCATTGTTTTACAGAGAACTGGGAAATGGCCAAAAAAGCCATTGATATGGGCTTTTATATTTCGATTTCGGGCATTGTTACGTTTAAAAATGCAGTAGAGTTAAAAGACGTTGTAAAGCAAATTCCGCTAGATCGCTTACTAATCGAAACAGATTCACCGTATTTAGCGCCTGTGCCATATCGTGGTAAAACAAATCAACCAGCCTATGTTGAAGATGTCGCTTACTACATCGCTGAGTTAAAAGGGCTTACTTTTAACGAATTAGCTGAAGCAACAACTAACAACTTTTATTCGTTGTTCAATCAGGCTAAAAGGGCGTAATAGTGCACGGCGTATCGAATTTACCTCAGTTAGTAATGGGGCCAATGGTACGCCGAGCAGATGCAGGGCGAGTGTGCTTTCAATTTGTTACAACTAGGCCTTGCCAATACCGAATAGAGTTTAAAGGTGTTGAGACATTCTCTAGCTTAGAATCAATCCAATTAGGGCAACACCTTTACTTAAATTTCATTAATGTCATGCCAGTCAGTGGCCAGTTTGCAGTTGATTCACTGATCTACTATTCATTACATGATGAAGAAAAAAGCCTTGATTTATCGTCTTATTGCTATGAACGTGCCGAATCTCCGGCATTTGTGATCCCAAATCGACTCGATAGAATTCTTCATGGTTCGTGTCGTAATCCTCATCACCCTGCAAAAGACAGCCTTGTTGCTGCAGATAATTGGCAAAATGATCAGCGCCAATCGCTTAATGCAGGTGCTGATTTATTATTGTTATCTGGCGACCAAATATATGCGGATGATGTCGCAGGGCCAATGCTGCTCGCGATTGAAAAAGTGATTAGCCTATTTGGTGTGTTTCAAGAACCAGAGCTTGATTTAGATTTGCCAGAAGAGTTTGAGCAGCAACTATATCAGCGCCATTTACACTTACCCAAAGTACCTTGGCAGAAACGGAGCAAATTTGGTGTTGGTTATTGGCTCAAAAAAGACGAGCCACACTTCTCAAGTTTAAAAGCTGAAAACCACTTAATTCATTTTCAAGAATTTATTGCGCTTTATTTATTAAACTTCAGCGCTGTTACTTGCCAGCTAATTGATTTTGAATCAATTGAATGCCCAGCATTAGCCCCTAAATACGCTAACTTATTTAAACTTGAAAAGGACGCACTGGTTGGCTTTGCAAAGGGTCTTCAAAGCGTTGAAAGGTTATTCGCTAATGTGTCGACATTAATGATGTTTGACGATCATGATGTCACCGATGATTGGAACTTAACCGCAGGCTGGGAGCAGGCTATTTATCAGCACCCAGCTAGCCGTCGTATTGTAAATAATGGTTTAATTAGTTATTGGTTAATGCAGGGGATTGGTAATGATGCAGGCGATAACTCACTGTCTTTATTACCCAGCTTTAAAGAAAGTCTGCAGCAACAGAGCTGGTATTTTAAAGACTTTGATAAGTTAATACTCAATTTTAACCATTGGCATTACGAGCTTAATACCATTCCAAAGGTTGTAGTGCTCGATACCCGAACCCATCGCTGGCGTAATGAACAAAACTTCAATGAGCCATCAGGTTTACTTGATTGGGAAAGGCTCACTGAATTAGAAGAAAGCTTATTGTCTCACGATAAAGTGATTATCGTATCTCCAGCTCCGGTGTTTGGTGTTAAATCGATTGAAGCAATTCAAGCGATTTTTAATTTTTGCGGGCAACCCTTGTTAGTTGATGTTGAAAACTGGATGGCCCATGAAGGTTCTGCTAAAAAGTTGCTAGATACTTTTCGCCGTGAAGATACGCCAAAAGAAACCTTGATCCTCTCTGGTGATGTCCATTATTCATTTTGTTTTTCAGTGCAAAAACGCTTTGGTAAGCATAAAAATCGGATTTGGCAGTTGACCGCCAGTGGCATTAAAAATGAGTTCCCACGTAAACTTATTAATGTACTCGATAAGCTCGACTCAATTTTATATGCGCCAAAAAGCCCACTTAACTTTTTCACTAAACGTTGGCAAATGGAAGTTGATAAACACCAAACCATAGGCGAAGGGCAAAAGTATTTGGTCAGTAATGCGGCTATCAGCTTAATTGAGCTCAATGACGGTTTGCTTGCTAAATATGAACTTATTCACGCTGATAACCAAATAACTGAATTCGATTTAAACGATAATTAATCTATTGCTTTGCGATTCGCCTCAACGTAGTCAGCAACATTACTTACTGTATCTAACCAAAACCCATTTTTAGGATCTTGTAGATAAACAATGAGCTGCTCTAGCGCGTCGGTGCCGGTAGTGTATTGATCTCGTTTGCCAATATCGTGGCCTGCCAGAATGATCCAACTATTGTTAGTTCGGTGCTGCTCTATGGTTTTTTGGATCTCTTCGAAAGTAAGTCCATCAATGGGTAAGCTAGTTAACTGCGAAAAGTCTGTAAAGTTGGGGTTATTCGCCGTTTCGTCGAGCCAAGTTCTACCTGTTTTAAAGTGCTTGGCTATTAACGGTACATAACTTTTAGTATTTGCACCACGGCCAACAAAGGTGTTACCGCAAGGGTAGGCAAAAGCGGTTGGTGTCACGTTGAGTGTGGCTTTTATATAGTCTTGCCCCTTTAAGATATCTTGCTCCATTTCTTTTAACGTAAATTGTTCAAGCGACACCCCAAGTTCACGAAGCCATTCAAAGTTGCCGGTACACAAGTGGCTTGCCGTATGATTAGCAATTTCGTGACCTGTTTTTACAGCCATTTGCCACTTTTCAACACGTTCTTTTACGTTAAAAGGGGATACATAAAATGTCGCTTTTATTTGGTATTTGTTTAAAAGCGCTAAACCGGTATCAACTTGGCTATGTCTTGCATCATCAAAAGTGATACTGACAGCATTTTTAGCCTTATTAGGGTAGTCAAAGCCTAGGTAGTCACTGCTTTTTGCCAGAGTTTGGCAGCTGATTAAAAGTGGTAGTACGACGCACAAGGGTTTAAGCATAATCAATCCTTTATCATTGTTTTTACAATGAAATCAAAAAGACTAATGCTTTGCTATGCGACTTTTGAATAAAAAACGCCCAGAACGAATCCGCATTGTTCTGGGCTTAGGGGGTGGCTCGTGTGAGCCTGCGCTAACTATAAAAAAAACAC
>Ga0213831_1000327_pt1 | contig 39721 bp, 31 predicted proteins | sample SWATP12_FD_163421 | JGI IMG/M metagenome (GOLD analysis project Ga0213831, IMG submission 163421) | Coastal seawater microbial communities from Marineland, Florida, United States - SWA TP1 #2 | ecosystem: Environmental > Aquatic > Marine > Coastal | place: USA: Florida | collected 2016-08-06 | reverse complement strand
AATCCCGTTGCGCGTTTATGTTCTGCTAGCCAGCCTGGCGCTGATGGCTGTTTCGCCTGTATGGGCGGAGACCATCGCATCCTTTACCAAAGATATGCAAAAGCAAGCGGGGTTTATCCCCGTATATTACAGCAGTGAAGACGATAAGGTTTATCTGCAAATTGAAGCGCTGGATGACCCACTGTTATTCCAGTCCAGTCTGCCCCATGGTGTGGGCTCTAATGATATTGGCCTGGATCGCGGCCAATTGGGCGCCACGCGTTTAGTGCAGTTTGAGCGCTACGGTAACAAGCTGCTGCTTAAACAGCTTAACACCGAGTACCGGGCAAGTGCCGATAACCCGGCAGAGCGAGCCAGTATCGATGAGGCGTTTGCCGACTCGGTGATTGCCGGCTTCAGCATAGTGGCCAGTAATGACAACAGCGTGTTAATTGACTATACCAGTCAGTTACTGAGCGATATTCACGGCGTTGCCGAACGCCTGAAGGGCCGTCAGCAAGGCAGTTTTAAAGCCGATCCGCACCGCAGCGGCGTTTATCTGCCGCGCACTAAGGCGTTTCCGTTAAATACTGAACTGGAAGCACTGGTTACCTTTGGTGGCAAGGGTACCGGTGCGTATTTACGGCAGGTCACACCGGATGCCGACAGTGTCAGTGTGCACATGCACCATTCCTTTATTGCATTACCCGACGATGGCTATGAGCCGCGTGAATTCCACCCGTTTTCCGGTTACTGGAAACACAGCTGGCAGGATTACTCCGCGCCCATTACCGAACCTTTGGAACAGGCCTATATTCGCCGTCACCGGCTGGCCAAAAAAGACCCTTCCGCGCCGGTTAGTGAAGCGGTTGAGCCGATTGTTTACTATCTTGACCCCGGGATCCCGGAGCCTGTAATGAGTGCCTTACGGGACGGCGCGAGCTGGTGGGATCAGGCGTTTGTTGCGGCTGGCTATAAAAATGCGTTTCAGGTAAAAGTATTACCCGAAGGTGCCGACCCAATGGACGTGCGTTACAACGTGATCAACTGGGTACACAGAGCCACCCGGGGCTGGTCTTATGGTTCGTCTGTAGTGGATCCGCGCACCGGTGAAATTATTAAAGGCCACGTTACCCTTGGTTCATTGCGGGTCCGTCAGGATTACCTGATAGCGCTGGGATTAACCAGTCCGTTTACCGGTGATAGTGAGGCAACCGAAGAGCAAAAAGAAATGGCGCTGGCACGTATTCGTCAGTTGTCTGCGCATGAGGTAGGCCATACGCTGGGCATTGCACATAACTTTGCTGCCAGCGAAAATGGCCGCGAATCGGTGATGGATTACCCGCACCCGAAAATCGAAATTAAAGGCAATCAGCTGTCATTAGCTAATGCCTATGATAGCGGCATGGGAGAGTGGGATAACTACGTTATTGCCTACGGTTACCAGGACTTTGCCGAGACTTCCGATAGTGCTGAAGCGCTGCAGGCTATGGTGGTTGAAGCTCGCGAGGCCGGACTGAAATACAAGTCTGACGCCGATGCCAGAGCGTCCCGTCACGGCTCATCCGATGGCCATATGTGGGATAACGGGGCTAACCCGTTGGCGGAATATGATCACTTGCTAAAAGTGCGTGATATTGCCCTGGCTAATATGGGGCTGAACACTATTCCTTCGGGCAATAGCCTGTCGTCACTGGAAAATGCGCTGGTGCCAGTTTATCTGTTGCATCGTTATCAGCTTGAAGCCGTGGCCAAGCAGGTGGGAGGTGTGCACTATTTCTATGAGAATAAAGGCGATCTGGATAAACCCATGGGGGTTAAGCTGGTACCTTCAGAAACTCAGGTCGAGGCGATGATGCGTTTAATTGATGCATCGAGTGCAGAGGTGCTTAAGATGCCTGAGCGTCTGTTATCTCTGATTACGCCGCCAACCTTTGCTGAAGCAGAAACCCGTGAGCAGTTTAATGGCCGGTTAGGTCGGGTGTTTGATCCGATTTCTGCTGCCGAGAGTGCCGCGGCATTCAGCCTGGAACTGCTGTTACATCCTGAGCGATTAAATCGCCTGGCTTATCAGCACAGCCGTCAGACCAGCATTCCCGGTGTTGATGATTTGATCCGCAAGATTTTCTCAGTGCATTTTTATCGTCAGCCTGAGCCCAGTGATAATCTGGTGGCCCGCCTGCAAATGGTGGCACTTCAGAGTGTGATGGGCTCATTGCAAAATGATGCGACATCACCGGAAGTGAAGCTGGCGATTACCGCCGAACTGATGACGCTTACAGAGTGGCTGGAAGATGAAGATGAAGTGCCGGGTTACCGGGCGCTGGAGCATTATCTGGATCATTACCTTGAGACCGGCGACTGGCAGATGGACTTTAAAGTGAAGCCTTTGCCACCGGGCTCTCCAATCTGATCCAGCGATTTATTTAAATCGAAAGAGGGCTTTTTAGCCCTCTTTTTTATGCTTATTCTTCCTGTTGCCGGGTGAGGTAAAAATACTCGGTGAAGCATTTATACAGCTGGGTTCCACTGAGCACCGAAGCGGAAGGAAAGTGCAGCATGGGGATCAGATCGCAGGGCGCGACAATGTCGTGGCTTCCCTTGTCATTGTCCAGCTCGTCGATGTTCAGTACACGGGCGAGTAGCTCGCCCTGTTTAATGTGTTGACCTGGCTTGGCGCAATATTCCACCATGCCTCCCCAACTGGTGAACAGAGTTTTATAGTCTTTAAGCGCCACACCGATACGGTCCATTACCGCCGGGCTAACCTGACTTTCGGGTAATAAGCCTTTCACCGTCAGATAACTGATAATGCTGCGGGCATCAATTTCACCTTCGGCAAAATCAATCACTTCCTGACTGCCCATTTCCAGCGTAAACGCCTCGATGCCAAAATCGATATTGCGGTTATCCCGCTGATTAAGGTTATCGGTGAGTGTCCACCAGGGGCAAAAAGTGGCTTCATCCAGCGCGCCGGCAAAGACGTTGGGGATAAATATACAATGGGGGAAGTTAAAGGCCTTTGCACTTTCGCGGGCATACTCCGGAATATAAATGTGGCGGGTAGAAACTGGCCCATTATGTAAATCCAGCACAAAATCGGCATCCAGTGCTAATTGTTGCAAACGCAGGTTAAGTTGCTGGGCTAGGCCCAGCCCCCACGGGCTGGCAAGTTTATTGGCGATGGCCGTGCGTAAATGGTCACGAAAGCGCTGTTTGATTGAGGTCACCGATTCTTCCGCTGTGACCGTATTAACAAAGGCTGTGATTTGTTCGGGATCGTAATAATATCCGCGGTTCCAGTTGGTGCCGTTTACCGGGTCAAACCGGCCAAGGGTATATTCTCCGGCCTTTATATTAGTGCCCACCGGATTGCAGTTAGGCACCAGCACTATTTCGCCGCAAATAGGCATTGCCTGCAGCCATTGTATAAGGTGGTAGATCACCACGTTACCCTGAACTTCGGCGCCGTGAATAGAACTCTGGATATACACTTTCGGCCCTGGCCGCTGGCCTTTAATGTGATAAACCGGGACATTCATGCTGCGGCCTGATGCATTCTGGGCGACCCGGATATGTTGTTTATTTACCTGATTGAGCATAACGATTCTTTATTTACTTGTTTTTGTGAGTTGGCAAACCGTGCACTGCGGATCGGCCGGCACCGTGAATTGTTGCCAGCTAAGCGACAGGCCATCGTAAGTGAGTAACTGGCCAGCAGGCAGAACCTGTTTGCCCATTAACCAGAGCAAAGCTATATGCGCCTGTTGAGTGCCGATGGTGGCCACTACCGGTGCAAAAATACCAGCTTCCACACAGGATAGCTGTTGTTCGCTGAACAGGCGGGTAATGCATTGGTAACAAGGGCTGTGATTAAGCGGATCCACCATTAGCAACTGACCTTCAAAACGAATGGCTGCACCACTAACAAGTGGCCGCTGCTGGGCGTAACAGATGGCATTAATTTGCTGTCGACTAGGGGCATTATCGGTGCAATCCAGGACCAGATCGTGCTCGCTAATGGCCTGTCGCAGTGCCTCATCGTCAAGCCTTGTGGTAACGGTCCTGATGCGGCAGTCAGGGTTGAGGTCTTGTAATCTGTCGCGGGCAGCGTGGACTTTAAACTGGCCAACCTGAGCGCGGCTAAACAGTATTTGCCGGGGCAGGTTGGATGCTTCTACCTTATCATCGTCGACCAGGGTAAGCTGGCCGGTTCCACTGCTGCATAACAGCTGAGCCGCCGGACTACCAAGCCCGCCGATACCGATGATCAGCACCCGGGCATTGAGTAATGCTTCCTGGCCTTCCAGGTCAATCTGGGGCAGCACAATATGGCGATTATAGGTGACCGCCTGGGGATAGCTGAGCGTATCTGCCATGGTTAGACTTTTATCCTGTTATATTTCAACGCATAATGTACCAATTCGACAGTCCTGTCGCAGCAGATTTTTAAGGACCATCATGACTACCGCTTCCGAATCACTGGCAATTGCTATTTTAACTGTATCAGACACCCGCACACTCGATACCGATACCTCAGGTCAGTACCTGGTTGAGGCCGTTACTGAAGCCGGCCACTCTGTGGCCGACCGCCAACTGGTAATTGATGATATTTACCAGCAACGGGCCATCGTTTCTGCGTGGATTGCTGACCCCGCTGTGGAAGCTATTCTGGTAACCGGCGGTACCGGTTTTACCGGCAGAGATTCAACGCCCGAGGCACTTAGCGTTTTGTTTGATAAAACCGTCGATGGCTTTGGCGAATTGTTTCGTTACCTGAGCTTTCAGGAAATTGGCACCTCGACTATTCAGTCGCGGGCACTGGCCGGTTTTGCTAATCGTACTGTTATTTTCTGTCTGCCCGGCTCAACCGGCGCTTGTAAAACGGCCTGGCAAGGGATTATTCGTTCACAATTGGATGCCAGTTTTAAGCCATGTAACTTTGTTGGTCACTTAAAGGGCAATCACTAGTTATGCAATTGTCTCATGTAAACCAACAGGGCGAAGCCAACATGGTGGATGTCAGCGGTAAAGCGGTAACCACCCGAGAAGCGATTGCCGAAGGCGAGTTACATTTAAGTGCCGAGGCGCTGGCGCAGGTTAAAAATAACAGTGCCGCCAAGGGCGATGTACTGGCGGTGGCCAGAATTGCCGGTATTCAGGGGGCAAAGCAATGTGCCAGCCTGATCCCCTTATGTCACCCCTTGGCGCTGAGTAAAGTGGATATTGAGTTCACACTTGATGAGCAGAATAACCGCATTATTACCCGGTGCCGCTGCAAGCTGAATGGCCAGACCGGCGTGGAAATGGAAGCGCTGACCGGCGTTAATGTGGCGCTATTGACCCTGTTTGATATGTGCAAGGCGGTGGATCCGGCTATGATAATGACCAATGTACGAGTGCTGCACAAGCAGGGCGGGAAGAGTGGTCAGTGGAGTCGTGATGAAGGTTAAGTTTTTTGCCCAAATTCGGGAAGTCATCGGCACCGAATCGCTGGATATGGCGGTACCGGCCGACGCTACCATTGAAGGTGTGCGTCAGGTGTTAATGGCTAAAGGCCCACAGTGGCAGGAAGCGCTGTCGGCCAACGTGCTCTGTGCCTGCAATCAGACACTTTGTGATGGCACCAGGGCCGTGACTGAGCAGGATGAAGTGGCGTTCTTTCCACCGGTTACCGGAGGATAGAATGTTTGCACGAGTCAGTGAAGCCGATTTTAGCCAGCAAGCGCTGTACGATGAGCTTTGCCAACATAACCAGGCCAGTCAGTCTGGCGCCGTGGTTACCTTTACCGGCCGGGTGAGAGATTACAATGCCGAAGGTGCCATCGACGGCATTGAACTGGAATATTATCCGGGGATGACCGAGTCCGCGTTGCAGCAATTACTGGCGCAGGCAACTACGCGGTTTGGGCTTTCTAATGCCGGTATCGTGCACCGCGTAGGCCGGTTGCCGAATCAGGCACAAATTGTCTGGGTTGGCACTTGTGCAGCGCATCGCCAGGATGCTTTTAGCGGAGCGTCGTACATTATGGACATGCTCAAACAATCGGTGCCTATCTGGAAAAAAGAATGGGCGGGAAACACCTCAACCTGGGTGGCCGCCAAAGGCACCGACAGTGAAGCGGCACTGCGTTGGCTCACTGACGATAAGGATGACTAACCGGCCATGAACCGTATTATGCAGTGTTTATGGGCAATTGTTGTGACTGTCTGCGCAATTCAGGTGGCTCACGCTGCGCCATCCATCAATGTCGCTGTAGCGGCAAATTTTGCGGCACCACTACAAAAGCTCTTGCCCGAATTTGAGGCGGCTACCGGTATTAACGTGCGGGTAAGTGTTGGCTCGAGCGGCGCATTATTTGCGCAAATTCAACATGGTGCACCTTATGATTTGTTTTTATCCGCCGACAGTAAACGTCCTCAGGCGTTGATAGCCTCTGGCAGGGTCGCAGAGGCTGCGGTGCAAACCTACGCGGTTGGCCATCTTGCATTGGTGGGCAACATAGATGGCCTCAGCGATCCTCAGTTAACGGCAACGGGCACCAGGATTGCCATCGCTGAGCCAGACACAGCGCCATACGGGCGGGCAGCTAAACAGTTGTTGGAGCAGGCCGGACTGTGGGAAAAGCTTGCACCGGGGCTGATCCGCGGCACTAACATTCAACAGACACTGCAATTCTGGCAAACCGGCAATGTGGATGTAGCGTTCATTGCTGCTTCTCAATGTGTTACCTATCACCTGACTTGCCAGACACTGCCTGACAACTACGCGCCTATTATTCAGCAACTGGCGGTCACCGGTCAGGGGGAATCTGCTTTAGCTGCTGAACAGCTTGCCGCATACCTGCGCAGTCCACAGATTCAGTCGCAACTTGCTGGTGCCGGGTATGCGCCGCTCGCGTCAGGCCCCGCTGAGGGAAGACATTAAACGTGGAATTTTCGGCAATCTGGCTTACCCTCAAACTGGCAGGGCTATCGACGTTTCTGCTGATGCTGGTTGCGATACCAGTGAGCTGGTGGTTAAGCCGCTGGAACAGCCGCTTTAAGGCAGTAGTGCAGGCCTGTGTGGCATTACCTCTGGTGTTACCCCCAACGGTGCTGGGATTTTATTTGCTACTGGCTTTTGCGCCCGACAGCCTGATTGGTGAACTTTGGTTATCCCTTACCGGTGAGCGGTTGGCATTCACATTTGAAGCTCTGGTTTTCGGCTCGGTGATATACTCGTTTCCCTTTGCGGTGCAGCCACTTTATGCCGGCTTCGCGCAGTTACACCCGCACTATTTATACACAGCAAAGATGCTCAATTTACCCTGGCACGAGCGTTTGCAACAGGTTGTTTTGCCGGCTGTGAGGCCAAGTTTACTGATTGCGGCCGGCTTAAGTTTTGCTCATACGGTGGGCGAGTTTGGTGTGGTACTGATGATTGGCGGCAATATACCCGGAGAAACAAGGGTGGTGTCTATTGCGCTGTTCGATCAGGTGGAGTCACTCAATTATGGCAGTGCTCATCAGCTGGCTGCGGCGTTACTGGTATTTTCGTTATTGTTACTGATTGCGCTTTACTGGCTGCAGGGGCGGCGGAGGCTTAAATGGAATGTCATGTGACGGCTCAGGCCGGTCAGTTTGCGCTGGATATAGCGCTATCGACTGCTGCTGAGCCAAATTGGCTTGGCATCATCGGCCATTCCGGCGCCGGTAAATCTACCTTGTTACAGGCTTTAGCCGGGTTTAATACTGGCGCCAGTGTGACCGGTCGCTGGCACGGTAAAGATCTCAGTAAATTCGAAAATGCGGTGCTGGTGAGTGCGCAAACGCCGCTGTTTCCGGCGCTTAACGTGGCAGACAATCTTGCGGTGGTTGCACGTTATAATCAGCAGCAGGGCCGTGTTAAGACCATTGTGGCGCTGTGTGAATGTTCGGCATTGATGTCCCGGCAAACCAATGAGCTATCAGGCGGCGAATTGCAGCGGGTAAAACTGGCCAGGGCGTTACTGGCCAATCCAACGTTGTTGCTGCTGGATGAGAGCTTCAGCGCGATGGATCGTGCCCTTCGTTTTGGTATTTTACAAAACCTGAAAGCTTACCTGGGTCAGCATGTCAAAGTGATTATGGTGAGCCATGATATCAACGACATCATAGTGAGTTGCGATCATGTAAGCATTATTGAAAACGGCCATTGTGTAGCTTGTGGACCACTGAATGAGATGCTCAACCCGGCTGCCCACAATACTCACCTTTCACTGCCTTTAATCAGCTTGCTGCACGGTGAAATAAAAGCGCGCAATAAAGGGGTTAGCCGGATATCCATTGGCGAGACATTGGTTAATGTAATAGATGAATCGGATCTACCGGTGAGCCACTCTGTGCGGCTGTTAATCCCTGCCAGTGAAGTAACGCTTGCTACTGAATGCAGTACTGCGCTACACACGAATTGTCTGCAGGGTACTGTACAATCAGTCGTTCCTTATTCGGCCACACAAAGTGCAGTAACAATTGAGGTCGAGGGGCAAAAGTTAGCCGCGCTGCTGGATAATTACGACAGTCGGACTAGTGCGCTGCAGGCAGGGCAGTTGATATGGGCGTATTTTAGTGGCCAGCAGACATTACTCTGATCGCTGATTGAATCAGGAAGCCTGGTCCTGGTGATCACCATTACCTTTTAGTCGGCCTTTGCCAGCCAGTTTTGCCTCATAAAGGTATAAATCCGCCTCGCTTAGCAGTTGTTCCAGGGTAAGAGCGTTATTTTCAGGAGACACCACAAAACCGGCGCTGATAGTCACCATACCCAGCGGGCTGGCTTCGTTCTCAATCGTTAAATTACTCACTGCCTCTACCATACGTTGGCCAACCTGCCTGCAGTCTTCCTTTGTCATATCAGACAGGAAGGCGGCAAATTCTTCACCGCCATAACGGACAACGCTATCGAGGGGACCCGGTAACTGCGCTTTTAGGGCCTGCCCGACATCAAATAAACATTTATCTCCGGCAACGTGGCCGTAGCGATCATTAAAGCCTTTGAAATAATCGATATCCAGCATGATGACACCCAGGGACTTATGCTCCCGCGACAGGCGTTTTAACTGAGTCGGGATCTCAGTGAACAGGTAATAACGGTTATATAGCGTGGTTAACTGATCTTTAAAGGTCAGTTCGGTTAACAAGTCCAGGCGGAGTTTACTTTGCAACAGATTTTTTACCCGGTGCACCAGGGTTGATGCGACAACCGGTTTTCTGACGTAATCAGAAGCACCGGCCTGCCAGCATTTATTTTGCGTTTCAGCATCGCCATCACCGGTAATAAAGATGATCGGGCAAGCCAGCGTTTTACGGTTGTTTTTTAACTGCTGGCATAGGTCGATACCATTGATCCCTGGCATATTGATGTCCAGAACAATGAGATCTGGCGCTCGCTGTTCGCAATAGGCAACCACAGTCTTGGGGTCGTGCAAGCAATCGCACTGCACTATATCACTTAAAATAGTGGCGATTAACAAACAACTGGACTGTTCATCATCAACCACCAGTACTTTACAATCGGCTAAACTTTTACTGGCATAAACCGATGCTTCAAGCGTGGTGTAAGCGGTAGTTTCGGTCATCAGGTCTTACTTTGCTGCTCTAAGGTTGTTTTAACGGCAAGCCTGCTGTTGCGCAACACTTCACCCCAATGACATCCGGTGTCGGATAATTATCCGGCAACGCTCTGGTCTATGCTTTCCAGTGCGTTACTGAAAGTGTACATCATTACATTAAGTTTACAATTTATGACTAACCAAAGTCCTTTTTAGTCATAAATGCCGGGCTCAAACTGTTTATTTTCTGCATAGGCTCGTAAATACAGAAATCTACACTAGGATTAAAATACCCCGCAAACACAGCGATTAGCTCAGGTTGCTAGCGAGTGGGGCAGACAAAGGCTTCTCAGGGTTACAGCGTTTGAAAAAGATATCAGTCAGGGTGTATGCGCTTATTGCTGCCGTTATCATTATGGTTATTGCAATGATTGCCGATCACAAAATAACCACTTCGTATAATCAGTCCGTGGTGGAAGATGTGCAAATAAACCTACGGGAAATCGAAGCTCTGGTGAAAAATGAATACGATTCCTATCGGGACGATATCTATTTTTTATATGACACTCCGCCCATAAGTGGCTTGACCAGAGCGGCGAAAAATAACGGCATAGACCCGCTTGATGGCACCACCATAGCCCAGTGGCGGAGTCGGTTAACCCAAATTTTTCGCAGTTTTACAGAAAATAACAGTCAGTATTTTCAATTAAGGTTGCTCGATGCCCAGGGCAATGAAACCGTTCGGGTGGAACGTCGGCTCGGGAAAATTTTCGCGGTTGAAACAAGCGATTTACAAGCTAAGGGCGATCGGTATTATTTCACCTCAACAAAGACATTGTCTAAACAGCAGTTATTTGTTTCGCATATTGATTTGAACCATGAATATGGACAGATTGCTTTCCCTCACCAACCCACATTACGCACAGGGCTGCCGGTATTTTCGGAAAACCAGTTTTTCGGCCAGCTTATTGCCAATATCGATGTGTCCGAATTACTCAGTGAACTGGATGTTCTGGTTGGGGAGTATCTCACCATTATCCTCACCGACGAAAATCAATATTTTGTTAAACATCCGGATAAATCTCTGCAATTCAGCCGGGATCTGGCGCCGGAGAAAACGTTTAACAGTGAATACGAGGTGATAGCCTCAGAAATAGCCGAATTAAACCGTTATGTTCAAAAAGGGGCCGGTCAGTCTGCGCTGGGCCTATCTCGCGATATCTTTGTGTCTGCAGGCAAAACCGGGTTTTTGCACGCCTATGTACTGGTTAATGAGGAGCATTACCAAAATCAACTGGCTGAACGACGTTTGGAGTCGATGGCGGGCTTAGGCGCTGTCTTGTTAGTGTCTTTGCTGGCATTTCGATATCTGGGGGCTAACAATCACCGCTTGTCAAAACTGCTGATAGCGGCTGAAGAAGCAAAAGCGGCTGTTGATGTAGCGGAAGATGCGGTGATTACCGTTAACCATGAATGGCACATCACTAGCTACAATCAAGCCTTTGTGCATATGTTTTTATTACAGAAACAGGAAATCCGCGGCCAGAAAATAACCGAGTTACTTGTTCAGATAGGGGGGGAAGAAGTCGCTGAGGTCCTGCTTTCACGCCTTGGTACCGGAGTGAATGGTGTGGAATGGCAGCAGCAGATCCAGGGAGGGAGAAGCATGTGGTTTCATTGCAAGGTTAATATCATCGATAACCCTCAGGCAGAAGCCGCTTATGCTATTGTTATTCGTGATATTACTGCGGAAAAAGAAAGTCTGCTAATGGTGGCCGAAAACAACCAGAAATTAGAAAAACAGGTGGCAGATCGTACCGAGGAGCTCAGAAAATCCCGTGACGAAGCGGTGGAATTAAGTCAGCTGAAAAGTAACTTTATATCAACCATCAGCCATGAAATGCGCACGCCGCTTAATGGAATTGTCGGCGCTACAACGTTATTGCGAAGTGAGTCACTGAATGCCAAACAGGCAAAACTGCTTGATATGGCCCAGAGCAGTGTTGATACACTTCAGCGACTGATAAATGATGTGCTTGATTTATCTAAAATTGAGGCCGGGAAGCTGGAATTAAACTTTCGCAATTTTAACCCCGAGGCGTTGATTGAAGGGATTACAAGTACCATGTCGGTGGTGGCCAATCAAAAAGGGATTGGTTTTTATATTGATACCAGTCAACTTAACTTTAGTTTGATTCACAGCGATCCGCACCGGCTTACCCAGGTTATTAATAACGTACTTAATAATGCGATTAAGTTTACCAGTGAAGGCTATGTACTGTTGACCTGTAGGGGGGAAGGGGAAGACAACGAGGCTCGTCTGGTTATTGAAGTGACTGATACCGGTAAGGGCGTTGAAAGTGATCAGATAGATAAACTATTTACGGCGTTTAATCAGGCTGATAAAACCATTGCCGCCAGCTATGGCGGAACCGGGTTAGGATTGTCAATTTGTCGGGAGATACTGACTTTGCTTAACGGTTCCATAACGGTTACGTCTGAGGAAGGCGCTGGCGCTACCTTTACCATCACAGTCCCGCTCAAATTATGGCAGGTCAGAGAAGAAGATAAATCCCGATTAGCGGGCGCCTGTGCCGGGATGATGGTTTCCAGTGAGCCGCTTGACAAAGTGCTGCAACAACTACTTGTGTGCAACGGTGCTTCGCCCGTTGTTTACCACCGGCCGATGTCATTGGCAGAAGTGCAATCCTGTGATTATTTGTTTGTTGAACAGGGGAGTGCCTATTATTCGGTATTTGCTGAGCACTGGCGGCAATGGGTGGAAAACGCTGAGCGTCTGCCGTCGCTGTTCGTGATAAGTCAATCTGCTGCAGATGAAAGTACCAGGCTGGAGCAGGCTACAGTGCTGACTGAGCCGTTATACCGCTCGGTTTTTCTTTCCAATGTGGTTGATAGCAGAGCGAAAAGGCACTCTTCCTCTTCACTGCCGACGGATGGCCGGCGTAGCTCGGATGTGCCGGAAGGCGTAAGTGAAGGCGGCGTAGTTTTGAGCCGTAAGCGTATTCTGATTGTTGATGATAACGAAATTAATCGTCAGGTGGCTGAGTTTATTCTTGAACCCTATGGCGCAACGGTCATTCATGCTGTTAACGGTGAGGAGGCTATCCGGTGCCTGCTTGATGATCAGAGAATTGATCTGGTATTGATGGACTGCAATATGCCGGTAATGAATGGTTACGATGCCACCCGGGCAATTCGACAAGGTCAGGCAGGTAAAAAGTACGCTGCGACGCCCATTATTGCGATGACGGCTAATGCACTGAAAGGGGAGAGTGATAAGTGCTACGACGCCGGGATGAATGAGTATCTTACAAAACCTATTGATGCCACAGAGTTCATTCAAAAAGTGCAAAGTTGCCTGGAACCCGACAAAATAGAGAATGTGCAAGATGCGGCTAATGATTGCCCTGTGCAATCGGGTTGGCAACAAGAACAAGCGCTAACACGCCTGGACAATAATAAAGCACTGATGAAGAAGTTGCTGACGTTGTACATTAATGAGAGTCAGCCCAAACTTGCTGCCATTGAAAAGGCTATCGTAGCCGAGGACCGTGAAACTCTGCGTTTTACAGCGCATGCCCTGAAAGGTAATTCTGCCGATGTCGGGGCGACTTCGCTCAGTGATTTACTGGCCAAACTGGAAGAACAGGCACAGACAGCAACACAAAATGAAATGGCACAATTGTTTGCAACTATTGCTCAACAGATGCCGTTATTGCTGACTGAGTTTGAACATTTTATCAAAGAAAACTAAGTTGGCGTCAAAAAAATGCCGGGATGTCAAAATAATGACTACTAAAGTCGTATGGCGTTTTGTTAATACTACGTATATAACTTAACAATAATGTGATTTCCGAGGTATCGTAGTGAAGCACATCGACCAATGTTCAGTGCTGGTAGTGGATGACGATGAAATTACCCGATTAATGCTGATCGCAGTATTGAGCGACATCTGTCATTGTGAGGCGGCAGGAAATGCACAGGAAGCGTTTAATTTTCTGGCGGTTCATCCGGTCGACCTGATAGTACTGGATATTCAGATGCCGGATATGTCAGGCCTCGAATTCTGCGAAAAAGTCCGCGCCAACAACAACTTTGTTAAGATCCCCATTTTGTTTATTACCTCTTCGGTTGAGCGCAATATCCAGGAAGCGTGCTGGATTGCTGGTGGCAATGATTTTGTTAAGAAGCCGGTTATCAGTAATACCCTCAAGCAGCGTGCCGAGAATTTACTGAAGAGTAAAATCGTTGCCGACTCCATGTTTCATACTGGTTATGACGACCCGCTTACCGGTATGAAGACAGAACATTATTTAACAAAAGAAGTCAGCGAGCATCTGCAATACTGCCAAATCAATAATCAGCCGTTTTCGATGCTGTTAATAAAAATTGCCGGTATCCACGATATCAACGAGCATCAGGGATTCCATCAGGGCAATCAGGCTATTCAGGCGGTTGCCCGGGTTATTGAGGGGCAACTTACCTTACCGCTGGCTAAGTGCTGTCGGATCAGTGGTGCCACCTTTGCCATCAGTTTACCCAATGTTAGTGAACAGCAAGGGCTGGTATTCACTGGCAAAGTCAACGAGGCAATGGGCAATTATCTGTTTAGCAGTGGTACAAAATTACCGCTAAATATTCGCTTTAAGTCATCCATAGCCAGTTGTGATGGTAATAGCGGCTTCAATATGGATGAATTGATGGGCCAGTGCCATGCGTCACTGGCTGCTAATCCGGTTGGCAGTTATTTAAAGCCCGGCGGAGCAGGCTAAATTACCCGTGAATATCGACGCTGGTGAACCTGCTTGGCCAGGTAGGCGTCGAAAGACATACTGATAATGCGGATCAGCAAGCGCGCTTTTGGGGCTACCCGGATATGCTGCGCGGTGACCGATACCAGTCCATCGTCAACAAAGGGATCCAAAGCGGCAATGGCATCGGCAAAATAGTGGTTAAAATTAATCTCCCACTCTGATTCGATATCGCAAATAGCCAGGTTAAGATTGCACATCAGTTGCATGATGACCTGTCGGCGCAGCATGTCATCGCGGTTTAATAACACACCTTTGGTAGTAAGGTTCGCAGGTGCATCCAGCGCCGCATAATAATCGTTAAGGGTTTTAGGGTTCTGACCATACATATTGTAAACGGCAGAGATAGACGAAACGCCCAAACCGAGCAGGTCGAGATCGCCGCAGGTGGTGTAGCCCTGAAAGTTGCGGTGCAGTTCACCCTGACGTTGAGCAATGGCGAGTTCGTCGTCGGCTTTAGCAAAATGATCCATGCCAATGAGTTCGTAACCTACCTCACTCAGGGTGGCCATGGCCTGTTTCATTAATGCCAGTTTAAGCTCGGCAGAGGGCAGCCATTCGTTTTTAATTTTACGTTGCGCCGCAAAACGCTCCGGCAGGTGTGCATAGCTAAATAGTGAAATTCGTTCGGGGTCCATGGCTTTAACAGCTGCCAGGGTGGTTTTAAAGGTTTCCTCGGTTTGATGGGGCAAACCATAAATGAGGTCGAGGTTAACCGACTCGAAGCCAACTTGTCTGGCATGTTCTACCAGACTGGCAATATGGGAGGTACTCTGGACCCGGTTAATCGCTTGTTGAACGTTATAGTCGGTGTCCTGTACACCAATACTGATACGGCGGTAGCCCACGCTGGCAAGAGCGCTGATGTAGTCGGTGTCGACTGTGCGGGGATCTATTTCGATACTGCACTGCGCATTGTCCGCAAAGTTAAAGGCGTCTTTTAACAGTGCCATTAAACGCTGATGTTGCTCAGCAGAGAGAAAGCTCGGTGAGCCGCCGCCAAGGTGCAACTGCCGTACTGTGTAATGGTTAAAAGCGGCTGAGCGCAGGGTAATTTCTTTACTCAGATAATCCAGATAGCGGTCTGCCTTATCGGCGTGGCGGGTAACCACCTTATTGCAACCACAGTAATAGCAGAGTGAATGACAGAACGGAATATGCACGTATAACGACAAATCCTGAGCAGGACTGGTTTGTGCCGCTGTTAGCAGGGTTGCATCATTCACATCGTTATTAAATTCCAGAGCGGTAGGGTACGAGGTGTATCTCGGGCCGTTGATGTTGTATTTATTAAGTAGCGCCGGGTCAAAAAAATCGATAGTTTGCATAGCCTGAATTCATCTGTTTATCGTCATGGGAACCGGATAGTTCCTGATAAGTCGTAGCATACAGACTCTGAGCAAAGACGATTTGATCTCGTTCAATAAAACGCGGCGAAGAAGATTTTAGTTACCCGGTGAAAGAGATACACCGGGTACCCAATAGTAATGATTAAAAGTGGGTTCTGAGTGTAATGCCCCAGGTGCGCGGCATGCCCGGGTAAGCCATAATCTTGCCCGCCTGAACCGGCACGTCAAAACCATTTTTAGCCACGTACTCGGTATCAAACAGGTTTTTACTCCAGACAATTATCTGGCTGTCCCATGCCGGCATTTCCCACATCCAGCTGGCGTTAACCAGATCAAAGCTGTCGAGGTGTTTGTAGGGGTCGTTGGTGTCATCCATGAACAGATCACCGGTGTACAAATAATCCACGCGTACTGTGGTGGGGAAGCTAAAGACGTCAATGTAATGCTCAAGACCCAGCGTATAACGGGTTTCTGGTTCAAAACCAATCCGATCGCCTGCCCGGGAACAATACGGATCTTCCGTGTTTTGACGGCCTGGATCGTCAATGCCGGTGTGCCAGGTATAGGCAACCCAACAGGTACCATTGTCAAACTCGTCGAAAGTAGCCAGAGTTCGGGCAAAGTTTAGCGATATCTGAGTAGAAGCAACCGGTAACCAAACCAAATCAAATTCAACGCCTTTGGTACCGATACTGCCAGCATTTTGCAGATTAAAGCCAGTCCCGGTAAAAGTGGATGCCTGAAAGTCGTCAATATCCGTTTTATGCAGGGCAAGATTAAAGCGTAAATCGTATTCAGGGAATTCCTGCTTAACGCCCAACTCCCAGGCCCGGGAAGTTTCGGCTTTGAATACCGGATCAAATCCGGGCGCTATGCGGTCGGTATTGATGCCACCAGACTTAAATCCATTTGCCCAGGACAAATATATCAGGCGTTCATCATTGGGCTGGTAACTAATTTTAACCGTGCCGGAAACATTGTCGTCGGATAAGGATTCCTGCATGGAGGGCCGCGGCAGAATAGAAGCCGTATTCAGAAAATAAAAGCCCCAGCCCGGATTTTGAAACGGTGCGATGGCTGCCAGTGAGTCTGCATCGGGCATCTGCATGGAAGCGAGCGCAGTGGCGATATCAGTTAAAGCTGGCACCGCGGCATAGGGGTTAGGAATATCTTGCGGCTGAGTGGGTAAACCATTAATGCCTGGCCCAATTTCGCTGAATTCGCCGTTGAGCGTTTTATCTTCGGTGGTCCAGCGGATCCCTGTAGTCAGGGTCCATTGAGGCAGAAACGTCCAGTCTGTCTGGGCAAATACCGCATAGCTGTCTTGCGTCTGATCGGCACTGTGTGGGAAGTCGGAGCCTCCCGGCGTGGCGGGTGCCACTGGTGCTATCAGGCCACCGCTCAATGTACTGAGCGTATTTATGCCTTCAATAAGAGGCTGCAGTTCCGCTGCGCTGGTGGCAAAAAAGGCCGGAAAGTCGCTGCCAATCATATTATTGAAATCGAGGTCAAGGCGCTGATGAAAGTAAAAGACACCGGCAATAGCAGACAACGAGGGGGACGTATAATGAACCCTGAGCTCCTGAGTCACTGCTCGCTGGGCCGAGTCATTGGTAGTGGATAATAGCTCGCCATCGGAGAAATCTGAGTCGATATAGTCAAAGCTATCAAATTTTCTCAGTGAACTAACAGACACCAGCGATAAGGTGTCGCTGATTTGCCAGTCGATCTCTGCTGACAGACCACGATCCTGCATCGCGGAACGTGGCGTGGAACTGAGCGCCGTGGTGAAATCGAAATACTGCGCCTGGCTAAATACGCGACCGCCAATCAATGGCGATGCAATAAGACTATCGGTACCATATTTACCCGGGATCTCATTTGCCTGAGCGTTACCTTGCCAGGTGAGCGCCGCACAACAGCGCTCGTCGAGTTCGGCATAGTCGGCTATCACTCTTACCGACACCGCATCTGTGGGCGTATACAAGGCTTGCAGACGAAAACCTGAGCGGTCGCGGTTGTTAAGGTTTTTGTCGGGGTGTGTCAGGTCGGTTACCCAACCGTCACGGCGTGCAGTAAAGCCGCTCGCCCGGATAGCCAGTATGTCGTCAATCAGGGTAACCGACTTAGCGCCGCTTATGTTCAGTGTATTGTAATTGCCGGCAGTGATCTGAAAAAAGCCGCGGCCATCAAAGTCGGCATTAACGGTATTAATAACCACCGCACCGGAAGGTGTATTTTTACCAAACAAGCTGCCCTGTGGACCTCGCAGAACTTCCACCGACTGGATGTCAACCAAATCGTTAATCACCGAGTTCTGGCGGGCGCGATAAACGCCATCCACATATAATCCCACCGAGGATTCAAAACCAAAGTTTTGCGACGAGGTGCCAATACCGCGAATTGCGAAGGCACTGTTAGTTGCACTCTGGCTTTGAAAAGCCGACAGGGTAGGGACACTGCGCTCGATGTCAAAAATATCGAAACTGGCTTTTTCTGCCAGTAGCTCACCACTAAGAGCGGTAACGGCTACCGGCACTTCCTGTAAGTTCTGAGAACGCTTTTGCGCGGTAACCTCAATGGTTTCCAGCCCGGAGTCTGGCGCCACAGGAGAAGATTGTGCAAACACGGAAGAAGAGAGAATCGCGGTAGCCAGCAATGACATTGCCGGCACAAACGTTCGTGAGTAGCACAAAGATTGAGATGACTGGGGTTGTTGCATGAATAGCCCTGACTTTTTATCGGCAGTAATTGGCCCATAGTGTAGTGACAATTAAGTCTGAGGGGTAGTCAATGAATGCAACAAATTGTGATAACTAATAATTGGTACAGGGTTGGCAGGGCAGTTGTTTACCGACCGGCTTGTTGTCCCGGCTGTTGGTTAGCACCGTTTAATGACAGACCTGGTGCTGTTGTGAAGGTATTTTCTGCCTGATTATTTTTTTTGATGTATTTATTGAGTAACTGAGCAACCGGCAAACGTGAAGCGTCGGCACGTAGTTTTTTAACCAGTTGTGGGGCACTGTCAACAGAAGCAGGTTGGCTATTATGCTCGTTGGCCATGGTTGTACCTGTGAATAAACAGCAGGTCAGCAGGCTAAGGGTAACGATTTTGATTTTCATAATACGCTCGCTTTTATTGATCTCGGTCAGCAATGGGGTTATTAAACCTTAGTTGAAGATGTGATGACACACTGAGAATTATACATTGGTATTTGAGTTAATACGTTATGTCTGCAAGTGTATGTTTAAACGTTGTTTTTTGAAAAAGGAAAGGCGCCCTAAGGCGCCCCACCGCAGAGCCCGGAGCTCTGCTACCATGTTGAAATGTTTACATGGCTGACATGAATTCGTTGTGAGTCTTAAAGACGAGCAAGTACTTCTTTAGCAATGGCGTTGTCTTGCATGCCGTTGTCATTGATCCAGGCTTGCAATGTTTTACCGTCTTGCTCAGGTTCGCTTAAATCGCGGCTTGGCATCTTTTTCACCAGCAGGGTACCCACTTCAGTAGCGTTATTTTGTAACGCCGTGCGGATAAGGCTTTGGCCGTTACAAGTGATACCGGCATAGTAATCGCGAAGTTTTAAACGGTAGTCAGACTGAACATCACGCATTTTTTTACGCAGTTCGCCTTTATCATCAGCACTTACGATGGTGCAGATATTGGCCAGCGCTTCTTCCACGTCGGCGTGAGCAGTAGCGTTAATTCCAAAAGAAGCAGTTAATACAAAAGCAGCAGTCTTAGCAAATTTCAACATGGTAGTAATCCTATTAAGTTTAGCAGTCTTAAAAGTTTGTTTTGTTTTGTTTTGTTTTGATAGAGCTATTAGAACTCAAACTAACGACCGCTTAAACAGCAGGGCTGATACATTGGTATTTATTCTAATACCTGGTTTTTGGTGATTTTAACTATTTAAAATCAGTTGGTTGGGTTAGCTTTTGGTCAGCCAGAAAGGAAAAAGGCGCCTTGCGGCGCCTTTCCAATGCAGGGGACTGCTATGCTCCCTGCAACCATGTTGAACAGCTTACATGGTTATCATGAAAGAGGGGGAGTACGTCTTACAGACGATCCATTACTTCTTTGGCAATGGCGTGATCCTGCAGACCGTTATCGTTGATCCAGGCTTGCAGTGTTTTACCGTCTTTTTCCGGCTCGCTCAGGTCACGGCTGGGCATTTTTTTCACCAGCAGAGTACCTACTTCCACAGCGTTATTTTGCAGTGCAGTGCGGATAAGGCTCTGGCCATTACAGGTAATACCTGAGTAATAGTCGTGCAGCTTTAAACGGTAGTCAGACTGTACGGCACGCATTTTTTTACGCAGTTCGCCTTTGTCATCAGCGCTTACGATAGTGCAGATATTAGCTAAAGCTTCTTCCACGTTAGCGTGGGCAGTAGCGTTAATACCAAAAGAAGCAGTTAATACAAGTGCAGCAGTTTTAGCAAATTTCAACATGGTGGCAATCCTCGTTAGTTTTAGCAGCCTTAAAGGGAAATAATTTTGTTTGCTTTGTTTTGTTGGGTCTATTAAACCTAAAGTATAAGATTGATAAAACAGCTTAGGTGATACATTGGTATAGGACTTTATACTTTTTTGTTGTGGCGTAAAGGACAATAAAATCAGTGTGTTGTGGTTTGCATTGAGAGTGAGTCTGGAAGAAAAAGAAAAAAGGCGCCTCTCGGCGCCTTCTAAATGCAGGGGACTGCTAAATTCCCTGCAACCATGTTGAACTGTTTACATGGCTATCATGAAATGGTTTCGTTGGCCGTCTTACAGACGGTCCATTAACTCCTTCGCAATGGCATGGTCCTGCAGACCATTTTCATTGATCCAGGCTTGCAGTGTTTTGCCGTCTTGTTCTGGTTCGCCCAGTTCACGGCTAGGCATTTTCTTCACCAGTAGCGTTCCAACCTCTACGGCATTATTTTGCAGGGCCGTACGGATTAAGCTCTGACCGTTGCAAGAAATACCTGAGTAGTAGTCGTGCAGCTTGAGACGGTAGTCCGATTGAACAGCCCGCATTTTCTTACGTAATTCGCCTTTATCATCAGCACTCACGATAGTACAGATGTTGGCCAGTGCTTCTTCTACATTAGCGTTCGCTGTGCCGGTAAGCGCCAGCGATGCAGTTAAAGCAAACAAAGAGGACTTAACAATTTTCAACATGGTTAGCTCCTTGAAAGGTAGGTTATAAGTTAAGTTAGGTGGTCAATCAGTTGTTTGTTTTGTCAGGTTCATTAAAGCCCTGTCTGCGGGACTGGTAAATTGCGCGGACCATACATTGTTATGAAGGTAAATACCTATAGACATAATCCATCTCGATTTTTTCTTTGTAAAGTATTGAATAATATCGAGTAAGTGAGTTTTTGATGATGATTTAAAAAGTTCAGAGAGCCGTGGTTTACTGGCTTTTTAAAATGAGAATTGCTGGCCTCGCTCCGTTTTGCGAGGCCCTGAAGGTCAGTTAATTCAGGCGGCGTGTTGATTCAAGGGCGGCGAAAGAAACGCCTGAGCGATATCAATTAACTGCTGACGAACCCAGCGGTGGGCCGGATCTTCATTGGCACTAACGTGCCAGTACACGTAATAATCGAGCGGCTGTAAAGCAAAGGGAAGTTCACTCACGGCCAGATTGTAATGCTTGGCTAAGTGTGACGGTAAACAGGCAAGAAGATCCGTTTTTACCAGCACACTAGGGATGGTCAGAAAGTGATGACTTTGCATGGCAATACGCCGCTGGTGGCCGAGCTTGGATAATTCAATATCCACTTCACTGGCCTGGCCCTGGCGTTGGGATACCTTTATATGGCCGTAGGTCAGGAAACTTTCCATAGTCAGGGGGTCGCTGAAGGCCGGATGTTCCGGCCGGCCAACTACGACAAGACGATCTTCGGCTATTTTATGACGCGCCAGATACTGATCGGTAAGCGTTTCGCTGTCGGCGTAAAAGTCGAGTTGTCCGCTAGCGAGGGCATTTACCACCTGTTTTTTATCAATGTCGTAATTAGTGATGGTAATGGCGGGAGCCTGGGCTTCAATTTTTGCAATCAGCCGCGGCAATATGCTGGCTTCAATAAGGTCGCGGCAGGCAAACTGAAAGGTTTTTTCAGCCACTTCCGGATTAAATTCGCGACTTTGTAATACACTGGTTCGTAACAGCTCCAGTGCCTGACGGGCAGGACCGATGAGGTTTTGTGCTACCGGCGTAGGACTCATTGTATGCCCGGTTCTGACAAACAGCGGATCGTTTAGTAGATCACGAAGCCGGGCCAACGAGTTACTCACTGCCGGTTGGGTGATGCAAAGGATATCAGCGGCTTTGGTAAGATTACCTGCGGTATAAATGGCGTCAAATACAGCAAACAGGTTTAAATCGATTCGGTTTAAATTCATGTAAGAAGTGGCCCAACCAGTTAACTGCAGTCATTATTACCATTATTAATAGAAAATCAACATTTCTATCACATTGGTTGATTGTCAGACCAGCTGGGACACCGCTAAGCACTCTGGTAATTCCCTTAGTTTTTGTCTGCTGCTTCTTCGAGTTGCTCACCTGCTTTTTTAATATCTTTGCCGAGTCCTTCCATCGTTGCACAGCCCGTAGTCATACCGGCAACAGCAATTAATCCGAATAAAAAAAGACGTACATTACGAAACTTCATGGGATGTCTCCAAACAAAATTAAAACTGTTTTCTAACTTTCATCGCTAGGACTATTATCGTCTTCACTAGCCGATGGCTGGGAAGCACCATCATCTGTTTGGTTTTGAGGTAAAACAGAATCGTTAAGCATAGCGTTGAGTTTCTCACCTCCCTTAGCACCAAAATCCAGTGTGCGAATAGGAAAGGGAATGAGTATATTAGCATCGCTCAATGCTCTCTGAATGGCAACGATTACCTGATGTCTTGCCGCCAGAAAACCAGGCTCACCCGGGTATTCGATCCAGAACCAGACCAGCAAATTAATACTGCTGTCGCCAAAAGATTCAGCCCACACACCGGTTTCTTCTTTTCTGATCACAAAGTCAAATTCATTAACGGCTTCTGTTAACACTTCGGCGGCCTGCTGAGGATCGTCCGCGTAGGAAATCCCAACCGGCACTTCAACCCGGCGATGGCCGTTAACGCTATAGTTGGTAAGAATATTGCGAAACAGAATCTTGTTGGGAATGATTTCCCGCTGGCCAAAGAATGTCATTACATGAGTGTTACGAAGGTTTATTGCCTCTACATTACCAAATACGCCTTCGGCTTCGATAACATCGCCAATCTGAAAGGGTTTACGCACCCCCATGGCAATGCCGGCTATCAGGTTTTCAGTAATGTCCTGGAACGCAAAACCAATGGCCAGACCAACAATACCCGCACCGGCCAGTAATGAGGTTACTGTTCCACGCAGTCCGATAAAGTCCAGCGCGATAAAAATACCCGCCGTTGCAATGGCGACTTTAATAATGGAAGTGAGTAAGCCAACAATTTGCGTGGAATCAAAGGTGCGGGATAGCACGCGGTGGGCAAGATTACCAACAATTTTGGCTAACAGCCCAAAAGCCATGGCAATAAAGATGGCCACGGCAATATTGGGCAGGTGTTTAATGCTCGCTTCGACCCAGCGTTCAAGCTTTTCATTGATAAGTTGCCAGAAAGTATCGAGTTGTAGTGCTTTCATAATTCTCCACAAACAGACGGTGAGTCATCGGATTGATAGTCTGAAACGGGTAGTGCAAGCATCGAACCAGTGGTTGTTGTTATTTAACCTTCTGATTTAATGGTTATTTTAGGTTTATATGAATAAGTTAAGAGCATCGCGTGGGTAAAATTTTCCTGCTAATCACGAAAGGATTACCCTGCTGCATGGATTACTTTACAGGTTACAGCCGAAAGAAAGCCGCTATGTCTTTGTAGGGGCGCCGACATTCGTTAAGGTAGTAGTGATATCAGCAAAAAAGGAGTCCTTATGACCACTAAGTTAAATGATACTGAAATTGCAGAGCAACTGGCCGCCCTAAATACAACCTCTGCAGAGGGCAGTTCGTGGCAGCGCGATGGCGATGCCATTACCTGTACTTTTACTTTTAAGGGGTTTATTGGCGCTTTTGGCTGGATGTCACAAATTGCTATCTGGGCCGAGAAGCTGAAACACCATCCCGAGTGGTCTAATGTTTATAATAAAGTTGAAGTCAGATTAACCACCCATGACGTGGGCGGGCTCAGCGAACTGGACTTTAAACTGGCGCAAAAAATGAATCTTTATTTTAAATAAACACGTAGTAAATAGTGTACTTAATAATCGTTGTGGCGGGTATTTAACCGGTTGGTCAAAAAATTGAAACAATTCACCAAACAGGCCTTGCCAACCTCTAATCCCTATGTATAATACGCACCACTTGAACGGCACAGCGCAACAAGCGGTCCGGTTCAAACCAGTTCAGACGCGGGATGGAGCAGTCTGGTAGCTCGTCGGGCTCATAACCCGAAGGTCGTAGGTTCAAATCCTGCTCCCGCAACCAAATAATCAATGTTTGTGAAAACAGGCAGTTGATACCAGAACAAAACGCAGCAATGCGTCGCTAAGAATATCACGATAAAACGTGCAATGTTTCAGACGCGGGATGGAGCAGTCTGGTAGCTCGTCGGGCTCATAACCCGAAGGTCGTAGGTTCAAATCCTGCTCCCGCAACCACCTTTAAAGCCCTGGTTTATGCCAGGGCTTTTTTGTAAGCGCATAAGGGTCCAGTTCCAGGTCGGATTCACCGCTTTCATGCAATATCATTCTGCTGTTCGTCGCTGGTATGCCTAATCTTGTTTCATCACGTAAATTGTTGAACTCTCACAACAGAGTGCGCTAAACGAAAGCCTTAAACGCTAACCCAAGAGCTAAATCTATTCCGCCGTCGACGCTTAGGTCATGACTAGAACGAAAGCCCCTGTGCAGAGCGGCATTTCTGTTTAATTTTTTTCTTGAGTTGTGATCGATGCGTAATCAATAGATACTCTAAATAAGACGTTATTTTTTGTGATAAAAGTTGCTCAGAATGGATCTGGCAAATAAAAAATATGCTGTGACTACACCAATAGAAGCCTTACTGCTAGCCTCTATAATACCTGTACTAGTTTTGTCTTTGGCCTCATCGGAAGCAATGTTCATTGTTATCCTGATTGCAATCCCTTTCAGTCTTTTTTGTATGGCGTTGATTGGTGCACCACTATATTTTCTGTTGAAGCGCCACAATCTACTTAATTTCCCTTTATGTATTGTCGGAGGAGTGTTGTGCTCTGTGCCGGGGAGTATGGTTTTTTCACCGTCTGGCTTACCGGTTGAATTTAGCCTTTCAAATTACATCAGTTTTTCATTGCTCGGTAGCGTCGGAGGATTCCTATTTTGGGCTGTGTACGCTCGGGTATTTGGCCGAGAGCAAAGCAAGCTTGGTTCAGTGTTTGGGTTTGTGATTTTAGCAAGTTTATCTGCTGCACTTTTATATGCGAACCAATTTAAAACTATTGAGTACGTTGATGGGAAAACATTAACCAAAGGCGTGGCATTTGTGGATTCAAATGAAAGGTTGGTGCCCATAGAAGTTGAAGGAGAGAAGTTAATGGTAAGACTCGCTGAACAAGTACCATACATAAGTAATTGTAAAGCCAGTCTTTCAAAATGGCGTGACATGTTCACTCACGAAATAAAATATTCGGTCAGCCATTACCCACAAGTGCCCCGTGCTCACCATTTCAAAGTGTTTTCGGAAGCGGGCAAGGCGAATGTGCCGCGGGAGTGCCCACATGATGGAATGGTTATTTTATTCTGATTTGCTTGATTTAGCTGGTCAGTCTATTGCGACGGAATTGTCAGAAAAACGAAACTACTTTGCTGATAACAACGATGTAGGCCATATGAGTCGGTACATGTAAAAGATGCGCGTAAAGCATTTGTTCTTTTTCTTTACAACAAAGCCAGCTCAATGAGCTGGCCTTTTTTGTATGGCCTTAATAGGGGCCATTAAAAATACAGGTAGGACACGCTCAGTTTCATACTGCGAGGCATGATGTATCGACCGTTGGGAGCCGCTGGATTACGCGGATCTCCTTCGGTGATGCCTTGTTCGTCAGTCAGGTTATCTACTGAAAATTGTACACGCACTGAATCAGTAGGCTCCAGCGTTAAACCAACGTCGATTTTTTCATAGCCTTCCAGCACAATGGTATTTTCATTGTCACCAAACCGGTCATCCACTGCGGAGAGGGTACCGTAGAGTGTGGCATACATATCTGCAATTTCGAAATCATAGCTTGGGGTAAGGCGAACCTGCCAGCCTGGCTGGCGTTGGGCTTCGTTACCTTCATTGGTGGCACTGGCAGTAATTTCAGTTTCCTGCAGTGTAGCATTCACACTTAACGAGAAACCCGAGTCGTGACTGTAGCGACCATCCAGTTCGATACCGTATGCTTCGTTAGTTAAAATTTCAGCTGGCGCACCGGGGCGACGGACAAAAGTATCGCCTTTCACTTCGTTTGCAAAAGCGGTAGCAAAAAACTGGATACTGTCATTCATGAATTTGTAGCCGAGCTCACCCTGGGTGACTTCCCGGATCATGTCATTGCCGCCAGTGTAAGCGCTCCAATTGTCACGAAAATCATCGAAGTATGGCATTTTGTAACCACGGTTCATGCGGACAAATACACCGCTGGTATCATTCAGTGCGTAGTTGGCGCCAAGGGTCCAGGACGTTTTTGTTTCATCATACTGAAGTGCTTTCGTGATGACTCCATCGAGATCTTCATCAACAGAATAGTTCACTTCATGGTTTTCGCGGCGTAAGCCCAGATCGATGCTGAGGTCGGTTGTAGCATACCAGGTACCGGTCGCATAAAATGCCAGGGTGCTGGCATCGCCAACCGAGCTGATATCGTAGTTAAAGTCACAGCCTTCAGCACTGGTATTACACGCAATACCGTCAAGCAGCTCACCGCCTGGTACCAGCACGTGGTAGGCGGTATTCCCAATGCTCCACCAATCGTTAGCTTTGGTTGTGGCACTGTAGATCCCGACTGAGGCGTCAAAGTCATCCCAGCTTTTTGCTACGGCTAAATCATTGGTGAATGCTTCAATATCCTTAAGAACCACCCAGCGGCCGATTTGTTGTATCGGTGTGTCACCCTCATAAACAGTGCCGGTTACAGCACCTACCGCCGATTCGCCGTTATCCGCCACATCGGCAACCGTCATGGCAGAGCCCGCAGGTACCAGGCCAAGAGTGTTGGCCTGACCTTTTGTCAGACTAAAGCGATCAATCAAAGACCAGTCGTTAGGTAATTGAATTTTTAAACTACCGCCGCTTACATGACCATCCCAGCCACGGCCGTCACCAAAATCAAAAGATTCTGTTGTGTTATCGGGTCCGTAAGTAATAGTGCCCTGACGATTAAGTGGGCCGATCTGGGTGTAATTGGCGTCAATACCTTGCACGTTTAATGGCGTTGGCAGGTACCAGGTGCCGTGGTCATCCGTCTGACGGGTGTAAAGATTGAGTTCGCCATTATCAAAGACTTTGGTGAGATTAATGGTAAACTGATTGCCTTGTTCCGAGCTGAAACCAGCATCACGAATACCTTCAGAGCTTTTTATATAGCCGCCAACCATGTAATAAAAATCATCGGCTAATGCACCGCTGGCCACCACGTCAATGCGGTTTAAACCGTAGTCTGATACCGTGTATTTTGCCAGCGCTTCGGTAGCGTCACTGCCTCTTTTCAGGCGAAAGTTTGTGGTAAGCCCGGGCTGACCATTACTTACCACCGGGTTGGGGCCGCCACGTAACCCTTCAACCATTTCAATGGTTTCGTCTATACGAAAAAGTTGTGAGTTCTCCAGAAAAGACAGTGTTGAAGCCGGATAAATGGGGGAACCATCCAGGGCAATGGTTAAGAACGGAGCATCTCCGCCGCCGGGAAAACCGCGTACAAAGACATTGGCGCCAGACTCACCGCCGGAACTTTCAACCCATACGCCAGGAATCGCTTTTAATAAATCGGCAGTCGACTTCGGAGCAAGTTTCTCAATATCTTTGGCATCAATATTAGTCACCGCAAAACTGGCGTCTATTTTTCTTATACCAGCGCCGCCAGGGGTACCACTGACCACAATAATTTCGGTGTTGTCATTGGCAGGTTGTTTAGCTTCTTCCTGTGCCATTGTGGTTTGTGACAGGGCGATACTTACCGCACTGGCTAGCAGGCCTTTGGTGAACAACGATTTCATGGTGTGCTCCTGAAAAATGTTACATTGCATTGTTAAATTATTGCGCGAAACAGGTATAAAAATTGTTATGCGCATCACAGGTTGGAAACAAAATAAATGCGTTTGCAAACGATTGCAAGAGTAAATTGCAATCGTTTGCAAAATTTATGTTGTATGATGTTAAGAAGGTTTTACACAGTGATTTTGTAGGTTATATTGTGTTAATGGTCGCATTACACCGGTAATGCAGCCTTCTTGTTGACTGGCACAGCAAGAGATTCAGGAAAGAATAATCATCAAAGAGAATCTATAAATTGGTTTCAGAAACAAAATTAACACTGGCAAAACTTGCAGAGTTAGCTGGCGTATCGACGTCTACTGCTTCCAGGGCGTTGAAAGACAATCCACTGATCAAAAAAGAGACACGATCGAAAATACAAGCGTTAGCGAAACAACAGAATTTTAGTATTAATACGGCGGCAAGTCGCTTACGAACTCAGAAAACCCATGTGATTGCAGTTATTCTCAACCTCGTTGATAACACTGAACAAAGCACCACAGATCCTTTTTTACTGAAGTTGGTTGGCGAATTAAATCAGGCACTTAATGCCAGTGGTTATGAATTGTTATTATCAAATTCTTTCATGGCATCGGATGATTGGGCCAACTATTTTATTCGCAGCCAGCGAGCCGACGGTATTCTGGTAATTGGTCAGGGAAAGAGTACCGACAAGATTGATTTGGCCGCGCAAAGCGCTGTTCCCTTGGTTGTGTGGGGAGATGCCAAAACGAATGCACCGTATCCAATTGTCGGTGGTAACAATTTTGAGGGGGGGTACCGCGCTACCGAACATCTGTTGAGTCAGGGCGCCAGACGTATTTTGTTTTTGGGCGATTCTGAGCACGCAGAGATGAGTGAACGTTACAAGGGATACCGGCAAGCGCACGTAGACTCGGGCACTGATGTCGATCCAGGTTGTAATTGTGCCATTGATATTACATCAGCGGCAGCCTATGCCTACATTAATGAACGCATCAAACAAAGTGGACTCGACTTTGACGGCATCGTGTGTGTCAGTGACATGGTTGCGCTGGGCGCACTGAAAGCCTTAAAAGAAAGGTATGTGGGTATACCTGGTGACGTCGGTATTGTGGGTTACGATGATATTTCCATTGCTGAATTAATGCATCCGTCGTTAACCACCATCAGACAAAATACCCAGCAAGCAGCCAAATTAATGGTAATTGAATTATTAAATCAGTTGGAAAACCGCCCAACTCACAATCAGGTTGTTGAAACCTCATTGATTGTCAGACGCTCAACCCGGCATGAATAGCCTGCACTTGTAAAAAGAAGGCATTAATCGCCGTGTAATTGCAATCGTTTGCATTTTTTGATTCTTAGGTCTACACTCCTGCCTGAGTTGGTTAACAGAGTGTTTACACATGGCGCGTTTGATGGTGATTGCCGCAATTGCAATCAGTTACTATGTTTTTGCAATACTGCTTAACAGTGTGGGAACTGTTATTCTGCAGTCGATTAACAGTTTTGATATCAGTAAGCCCCAGGCCAGCACTTTAGAAGGGTTTAAGGATCTTTCAATAGCTATAGTGTCTTTTCTGATAGCCAGTTTTATCCCTCGGGTTGGGTATAAACTGGCTATACTGGTTGGTCTGGCGCTGGTTGCATTTGCTTGCGCTATGACCCCATCGATTGCAAGTTTCTGGTTTATTAAGCTGTTATTTGCCTGTATCGGCACTGCTTTTGCGTTGGTCAAAGTCGCAGTGTATGCCGTCATCGGGCAACTCTCATCGTCAACAAGGCAACATTCCTCTCTCATGAATACCATCGAGGGGATCTTTATGCTGGGCGTGTTGTCTGGCTATTGGGTATTTGCCGGGTTCATCGACCCTGATAACGATGCTTCAATGGCCTGGCTGAATGTTTACTATTTGCTGGCTGCATTGGTGGGCTGCGCTTTTGTCGTTGTGTTATTTGCGCCTATTAAACCGGCAGAAAAAGCGCTCAATACAGATATTGCCAGTGAATTTCTCGGTATGCTGCAACTAGCTTATAAACCCCTGGTACTGGTCTTTATCTTGTCAATCTTTCTGTATGTGCTCATAGAGCAGGGGATTGGCTCATGGTTGCCGACGTTCAACAAAGAAGTACTGGGGTTACCAACCCAGGTGAGTATTCAAATCTCGAGCATTTTTGCGATTGCCCTGGCGGTGGGACGTTTAACGGCGGGCGTTGTCCTGACACGGATGCACTGGTATCCGTTTTTAAATATCTGTCTGGCAGGCATGGCACTAGTGATGCTGCTAAGTTTACCGTTAGCACAAAGTGTATCTGCAAACAGTATCAACAGTTGGATTGATGCGCCGCTCGCTGCGTATTTGATCCCGTTGATTGGTTTAATGATGGCGCCCATTTACCCGGTGATTAACTCCGTCATGTTAAGCGCACTGCCAACCGGTCAGCACGCAGCGATGACAGGCCTGATAGTCGTCTTTTCCGCTCTCGGCGGCACTACAGGATCGATAGTCACGGGTTATATTTTTGACGCCGTGGGTGGGCAGCGAGCATTTTATCTGTCTTTGGTGCCGATCGGGGCACTGGTAGTCACACTTTTCTTTTTCAACAAGGCGTCATCCTCTCTGGCCGCTAAAGAGGTGTTATAGCAATGCAATCGTTTACCCACAACTGGCGTGACTGCCTGTCGTTTTTTGCCAGTGATTTGTTTAAACAAGTGCAGATGGCTGCGTTGTTTGCCGACAGCAAGACTTTCGCAGACGCGGTATTAAAATCTGATCTTCAAACTATTCTGGATACCTTCACAGAAGAGCAACGTCGGGCGGCTAAAGAGGGCGTGGAAGTAGATTTACAGGCATTTGTGGCAACGCATTTTGAGATACCCGACGCAGACAACGCAACAACCGATAAACAATTTGCTAGCGTTGCGCAGTACATCGAGTTTATGTGGGAGGTGCTTACTCGCACGCCAGATACCCAGCACCAGGATAGTCTGATAGCGTTGACCCGACCGTACATAGTACCCGGTGGCCGCTTCCGCGAAATCTATTACTGGGATAGCTATTTTACCGCATTGGGCCTGGTCGATGCCGGGCACACCGCTATGGCTGTCAATATGCTCGAAAACTTTATTGATATAATTAATGAAGTAGGCTGCGTACCGAATGGCAATCGTGCTTACTATCACTCGCGCAGTCAGCCACCGGTGTTAGCGTTATTCTATGATCTTCTCAAAGATGAACTAACCGAAGAACAAAAACGTTATGTCATTGATGGGTTAAAAAAAGAATATGCCTTTTGGATGCAAAGCGGGCCAGGAAATGCCACTTCTGCGCAAACCCAAATGCCTGCCGCTACCTTGAGGGTGGTGAGATTACCCTGTGGCGCTGTGCTAAACCGGTATTTTGATACTGAGCCGACACCGCGGCCGGAGTCTTATCGCGAAGATATTGAAACTGCCGAGCGGTATGGTGCCAATAAGGAAGACTTTTACCGTAACGTCAGGGCAGCGTGCGAATCAGGCTGGGACTTTAGCTCGCGCTGGCTAAGTGATCCACAACAACTAGCCAGTATTCGCACCACTGAAATCCTGCCTGTTGACCTTAATGCATTATTGGTGAGCCTCGAGCAGACCCTCGCGAGCGTTACTGAGGGCGCTGAGCACGACTATTATCATGGTGCGGCGAAGCGCCGCATTCAGGCGATTCAGACTTATCTGTTCAGCGAACAAAAGGGCGGATATTTCGATTTTCATTTTCCCAGTTTGCAACAAACTAACGTGGTGTCTGCTGCAATGAGTGTCCCTTTATTTGTAGGGTTCGCGGATAAATCGCAAGCGCAGACGGTACAAAATACGCTGCGCAGTACCCTGTTAAGAGCGGGCGGTATTGTGACAACGGCGAGTACCACCTCCCAGCAGTGGGACTCGCCGAATGGTTGGGCACCACTGCAGTTATTTGCCGTAGAGGGACTGCTTAAGTACCATTTTAACCGTGAAGCAGTAGAGATAATGCAACGGTTTTGCCGCACTATTGAAGCACACTATGCAAGCAGTGGTGTGTTACTGGAAAAATACAATGTCTGTGAGCCGAACATCAGAGCAGGCGGCGGTGAGTATGACGTGCAGTTTGGTTTTGGCTGGACCAATGGTGTTTACATTCGCTTTCAGAAATATTTAGCCACTATGATAGCTTAACTGCTTTCGTTAAACTGTACTGGCATCGTTAAGGTAATAAGCCAGCCCAAAAAATATCACTGTACGGTCGTTGCAAGTTTCTCTGGCTGAGTCACAGTTGCCGGGGATGTTGATGTTTACTCCGGGCACTGGCGCAACGGCGATTCCTACACTATATTGGCAATACAGACCAACCCCGATAGTAAAGTCCTTATCCTGTGGTCGTCAGGCAAACAGCCCCCCGCAGTTGGCTCACGATATAGTCAGATACAGCTATGAGTAATAAACAATCAACTTCTCCCTTGGCAGAACCTCAGTCAGTGCTGCAGGAGGCCGTCAGTAACCAAGCGGTAAGTGGTTTAGTGGCTGGGGTCTCTCACGAAATCAATACGCCTCTCGGTGTCAATATCGGCAATTGCACCTTATTAATTGAATTGCTTGACGAAGTTGCCAATAAATACAATAACGGTGCACTGGATGCGGAATCCTTCGGTGAGTTTCTGGATACGGCGAAGGATCTCTCAGCCAGTATGCTAAAAAACATGCGCCGGGCATCAAAGCTACTTTCTACCTTTAAGCAGGTGGCAGTAAAAAACACTGAAGAAGCCAGTATGTTGGAGCAGGTAGATATCGCAGAATGTGTTAGTGAGTTTGTTGCTGCTCACGGTATGCATAATCAAGCTTCACCAATTACATTCACTGTGCAAATTCCGCCCGGCGCCATAGTTACCACTTATCCTGCAGTGATTACGCAAATACTGACGGCGCTAACGTCAAACACTCTGATTCATGGCCTTGGCGTGGGCAAACGTGAACACTGTTGTATAACCTTGTCACTGGCACCCGCAGGGGATGGCTATCAGTTTAATTTTGCAGATGACGGGGTGGGCGTAAGTGACGAGATACTACCGAAGGTGTTTGATCCGTTTTTCACTACTCGCAGAGGGGCAGGGAATGCCGGTTTGGGCTTAAGTATTGTGCATAATCTGGTCAGAGAAGTGCTGAAAAGCGAGGTCTATTATGAAAGTCAGCCAGAAAAGGGCTTTAAAGTGTCTTTTAAAATCCATAATCTGGCACTTTGTTAGTCTAAAAATTAAAGCTAGTGCCTTGTTTTATAGTGTAAATGTGGCACCATACTTTGGTGAATAGTATATCTTCACACAATTGCTGTACGGCACCGGGTAAGTCATCGGTGTTTGACAAAAGTGGTAAAACTGCGGCAATCTGTCCCGAACGAAGGAAGCTATTTATCTATTATTAATTGGCTGGCATTAAGCAGGCAGGCTTGGTTAGCATCGATGTATTATAATTATTAAGGCCTTCTGTAATGCCGTCTGTTTCGGACCTGTTTGTTATTCCCGATACTTCTTTACTGCTGGTCGGGGAATATAACCCTTCTCTGGTACTGGTATCTGTTGCCATTGCGATATTTGCTTCGTTTATGGGGTTTCAGGTTGCCTCTCAGGCTGCTAGTGCGAAAACCCGCCGAGGACGCCGGGGGTTGCTTGCCGTAGGGGCCTTTGCTCAGGGCAGCGGTATCTGGTCGATGCATTTTATTGGTATGCTGGCCTTTGATCTTTGTACGCCGGTTTCCTATACCTGGCTTACCACTGTGGTTTCTATGCTACCTGGCATAGGGGCGGCGTGGGTGGCCCTTTATCTCCTCACCCAACACACCATTAGCAGCAAACAAATCGTCATCGGTGGTGTGTTAGTGGGCGCCGGTATTGGTGCAATGCACTATATCGGGATGGCGGCCATGGATATGGCGCCGCTGCTGCGTTATGACCTCAACATCTTCTTATTGTCCGTGGCCGTTGCCGTGATATTAGCAATGCTGTCGTTATGGGTAAGGCACGGTCTTCAGCGCATATTACATAACAAATTAACCAGGTTTACCACCAATGTGCTGGCCGGAGCTGTGATGGGCTGTGCGATTTCAGGCATGCATTATACTGGCATGGCGGCCGCCCGCTTTGTTAGTCCTCCGGGCCTGGAACTGTCTCAACAGCCCTCTGAAATGTCGTTTTATCTGGCCGCCAGTGTCACCTTTATAGCGTCCATCATGATAGCTTTGGTGCTGGGGATTAGCCTGTTAGTGAAATACTGGGAGGCATCAGCCGAGGCCCGGCGTTCGCAAGTTAAAATGACCAGCCTGATGGAATCGGCCGTCGATGGTATTCTGACCATCAATGACGAAGGGATTATTCAAACCGTCAACGAAGCGGTAACCAGCATTCTTGGCTGGCAACGACAGCAAATGGTGGGCACGCCATTAATCGAGTTTCTGCCTGAGGAGCGTCGGCAATTCTATGACCACCGGTTTTTTAAATATGCGGAAGAACCTGAAGGGATACAGCTTCTTGGTAACAGCCGGGATGTAGAGACCTTTAACCGTAATGGCGAGTTAATTCCGTTGCGGATCAGTATGTCGCACACTCAGGTCGCGGGTGAATCGCTGTTTATCTTATTTATTGCCGACATCAGTGAGCGGCTGGCCATGGAAAAAGTCATTCGAGAGAATGAACTAAAGTTTCGCTCGCTGATCGCCAATATACCGGGTATCGCTTACCGCTGTTTAAATGAACATGACTGGCCCATGGTATTTATCAGTGATGCGGTGAAACCGATCACTGGCTATAGTCCGGATGAATTTTTACTGCCTGACCCTACAGTAAGCTTTATTGATTTGTTTCATCCCGATGACCTGGAGACTATCGAGCAGGCGCTGGTTGGTCAGACTGAATACAGTATGGAGTACCGGATCTTTAATAAAGCCGGTGAGATCCGCTGGTTACGGGAGCATGGCCGGTATATCCGCGACGATAGCGACGAAATCCTCTGGCTGGATGGTTTTATCATGGATATTACTGATCGTCGGCAAATGGAAGACGACTTAGTGATTGCTAAGGATGCCGCTGAACAGGCAGCCGCGGCCAGGGCTGCGTTTTTAGCCAATATGAGTCATGAAATCCGCACGCCTATGAATGCCGTGATCGGTTTTAGTGATATCCTGCTGGATACGCCACTTAACACCGAGCAACACAAACATCTGTCGACGATTAATCGTTCAGCCCGTTCTTTATTGCATCTATTAAATGACATTCTCGATAGTGCCAAGCTGGATAAAGGCAAACTGGAGCTGGAGTTGGTGGATTTTATTCTTAGTGAAGAAATCGATACCGTGATATCCACCTTCTGGCTGGAAGCCAAGCGCAAGGGACTTGAGTTGCAGGTGAAGCTGGGGGATAACCTCGCGCAAGGCTATCACGGTGCACCAGAACGTATTCGTCAGGTATTGAGTAATTTAGTAGGCAATGCAGTGAAGTTTACCGAGGCCGGTCAGGTGAGTCTGCGGGTGAATCAGGTTAATAACGGCCACGTGCAATTTACCATCTCAGACACGGGTATTGGAATGACTCAGGAACAATGTCAACGGGTGTTCGATGCTTTTGCGCAGGCGGATGCATCGATGTCCAGACGCTTTGGTGGCACCGGCCTGGGTACTACAATTTCCAAGCAACTGGTTGAATTGATGGGCGGCACGATACAAGTTCGTAGTCAACCAGGAGAAGGAACAGAATTTAGCTTTACATTGCCTCTTACTGCTATTGACAACACTAGTCATGTGCAGCAGATGCATGCCATTCAGTTACCGGCGTTGCGGATCCTGATAGTAGATGATATTGAACAAAATATTGAGCTGCTTAATTTATTACTTAAACGTAGCGGTCATCTTGTGGATATTGGCCGGGATGGCCAGCAAGCCCTCGACCTGATGGCACAACATCAGTACGACGTGGTGCTGATGGACTTACAAATGCCGGTGTTAGACGGTTTAACGGCAGCGTGTCAACGCCGTGAATATGAAAAGAATAACGGCCTGAAAGCGACGCCGATTATCGCATTGACCGCCAGTGTGCTGGCACAGGATAAAAAGTCGGCCAGTGAGGCCGGTATGGAAGGCTTCGCTAATAAGCCTATCGACTACCCGATATTGTGCAACGAAATTGCGCGGGTACTGGGTATTCAGGGCAGTGCGCTGGCAATGCGCGCTGAACCTCAGGAAGCGCTGCTTATTGATTGGCCACGGGGCGAGAGCTTATGGGGCTCCAAACACAAACTGGTGAAGGAGATAAGCCGTTTTTGCGAGGATATTTCCCGCGCCAGGAACACCTTTGTGAGCTTGTCTGAACAGCAGGACTTTGTAGAGCTGAAAGCATTAGTTCATCGTTTCAAAGGTGTAGCCGGCAACCTGGGCCTGATAAAAATCATGCATGCATGTAAAGCCATTGAGCAAAACTGCTATGATGAGGTGGGACCTGCTGATGCGGTAGCTGTCTTGTACAGCCTGGTGCCTGCAGTGGAGAGTGCCTTAGCAACTGAGCAGGACAACACACTGCAACAGTCTGCGGTGGTTAATCCCCAGGAATTAAAAGCGATATTGGAGCGCATTGCTCATTCGGTTAAAAATAACCGTGTTGAAGAAACCGAATTAGAGTCGCTCAGTAGTTACCAAAATAGCCGCTTGGCCAATGAAATCCAATCGATCCTGGATGCCATAGAAGACTTTGAATTTGAACAGGCGATTACGCTGCTGTCAGCACTAATCGACAAACTGGACGAATAGCGAACATGCAAAACACTTCTCTAAAACCCACTATTTTGGTGGTTGATGATGAACCGGCCAACCTGAGGGTACTCAAACACCTGCTGGCAGAGCACTATGCTCTGGCTTTCGCTAAAAATGGCCCTGAAGCACTGCGGGTGGCAGAGGCACAATTACCTGATCTTATTTTACTTGATGTAATGATGCCTGGCATGACGGGCTTTGAAGTGTGTCAGGCGCTCAAGGACAACGTTCTTACCCGCGCAATACCGGTAATCTTTGTTACCGCTTTGAGTGAAGAACAGGATGAAGCCGAAGGTTTCGCAGTAGGAGGGGTTGATTATATTACCAAGCCAATTTCACCGGCGGTGGTGAAAGCGCGCATCAAAACCCATTTATCGCTGGTGCAGGCCGATGAGCTGAAGCGCACCCGGTTGCAGGTGGTGCAGCGCTTAGGCCGGGCAGCCGAGTACAAAGACAACGAAACCGGCATGCATGTTCTGCGCATGAGTCATTATTCAAAAGTGTTAGCACTGGCCTATGGCTTAAATGAAGAGCAGGCGGATACCCTGTTACACGCAGCCCCTATGCACGATATTGGCAAAATAGGCATACCTGATCACATTATGCTTAAGCCCGGTAAGCTCACCGAGGAAGAGTTTGCGGTAATGAAAACGCACCCGGAAATTGGTGCTGAAATTCTGGGGGAAGCGGACTCCGACCTGTTACGAATTGCAAAATCCGTAGCCATGACCCATCACGAAAAGTGGGATGGATCAGGGTATCCAAAGGGGTTGAAGGGGGAGGATATTCCGGTTGAGGGGCGGATTGTGGCAGTGGCAGATGTGTTTGATGCGCTCACCAGTAAGCGCCCCTATAAGGAAGCCTGGACAATTGAGAAAACGCTGTCAGTGATGAAAAGCGAATCAGGCAAGCACTTCGAACCTTACCTGATAACATTACTGGAAGAAAATCTTGCGAAAATTCTGACCATTAAGGAACGCTGGCGAGAAGATTAAATTATCGTGACAATGCTCTGTGATGCGGGATTGGCGGTTGCTAAATCAACAAGCAGGCAGTATAATGCGTGTCAGTTTATGGCTGGTACCGGTAATTAGAGATTACCAGCACCTAAGCCTTACGGGTTTTTATTGTTGTATTACACCAATAGTAACCTTGCCTGATGTGGGCAAAAGGGACCGAATTTTTACTGTAAAAAGCCCCGTTTAATCGGGGCTTTTTGTTAGCTCGGTCTCACGCACAAAGCGATACCGAGCAAGGTATCAGTATATTGGGCATTATGCCCTTTTTTCGTTTTTGGAGGTTTGGATTGTCAAGGCTAGAGCAACGTTTAAGCGAAATGTTGAATCCGGCGGTAGAAGCATTGGGGTTTGAATTACTGGGTGTGGAGTTTGTTCGCGCCGGCAAGCATTCAATCCTGCGGGTTTACATTGATCATGAGAATGGCATCAACGTAGATGATTGTGCGGATGTCAGCCATCAGGTCAGTGCGGTCCTGGATGTGGAAGATCCAATCAATACTGAATACAACTTAGAAGTCTCATCGCCTGGTATGGACCGCCCGTTATTTAAAGCGGCGCACTATGCACAGGTGGTGGGCGAAACCGTCGCTGTCAGAATGGCATTGCCGTTGGATAACCGACGCAATTTCAAGGGGAAATTACTGGCGTGTGAAAATGACACGTTAACTATCGAGGTCGATGGCGAGCAATTTAATTTGCCGGTCAGCGGGATTGAAAAAGGTAATTTGGTTCCAACATTCGAATAATACGGAATAACACTGCGTGCCCAGCCGCATGCAACCAGTGAGGCAAAAATGAATAAAGAAATTTTGTTAGTGGCAGAAGCCGTTTCTAATGAAAAACAAGTGCCAAGAGAAAAGATTTTTGAGGCGTTAGAATTTGCCATTGCAAGTGCCACAAAAAAGAAAAACGAAGGCGAAATTGAAGTACGCGTAAGCATTAATCGCGAAACCGGCGATTTTGATACCTTCCGCCGTTGGCTGGTAATTCCTGATGATCAGGAACAGGAAAACCCGTTTGCCGAACTTACCCTTTCTGCGGCGCAAATTGATGAGCCGGAGATTGAGGTGGGTGATTACGTAGAAGAGCAGATTGAATCAATCGCCTTTGACCGTATTACGACCCAAACAGCGAAGCAGGTGATTGTGCAGAAAGTGCGTGAAGCAGAGCGTGCACAAATGGTTGCCGAATATGAAGATAAAGTTGGCGAACTGGTAACCGGTACGGTTAAAAAGGTCAATCGTGACAACATCATCATCGATTTGGGTAACAACGCTGAAGGCGTTATTTATCGTGATGATATGTTACCTCGCGAAACGTTCCGTCCGGGTGACAGAGTGCGCGGCTTACTGTATGTAATCCGTCCTGAAGCACGCGGTGCGCAACTGTTCGTGAGCCGTACACATCCGGAGATGCTGGTTGAACTGTTCCGTCTGGAAGTACCAGAAATCGCTGAAGAAACATTAGAAATTAAATCCGCCGCGCGGGATCCGGGCTCAAGAGCCAAAATTGCGGTTAAGACCAACGATAAGCGTCTTGATCCGGTGGGTGCCTGTGTAGGCATGCGTGGTTCACGGGTACAGGCAGTATCTGGTGAGCTGGGCGGAGAAAGAGTCGATATTGTGTTATGGGATGAAAACCCGGCGCAATTTGTTATCAACGCAATGGCCCCTGCAGAGGTTGCATCCATTGTGGTTGATGAAGACACGCATACCATGGAAGTAGCAGTAGAAGCCGATAACCTGGCTCAGGCTATCGGTCGGAGTGGACAGAACGTTCGTCTGGCAAGTCAATTGACTGGCTGGGAACTGAACGTAATGACCATTGAAGATTTGAACCAGAAACACCAGGCAGAAAACGAAAGGGTTCTGGCGGTATTTGTTAACGGTCT
>Ga0213831_1000326_pt1 | contig 39814 bp, 31 predicted proteins | sample SWATP12_FD_163421 | JGI IMG/M metagenome (GOLD analysis project Ga0213831, IMG submission 163421) | Coastal seawater microbial communities from Marineland, Florida, United States - SWA TP1 #2 | ecosystem: Environmental > Aquatic > Marine > Coastal | place: USA: Florida | collected 2016-08-06 | reverse complement strand
CCTTGCCGTTCGGCTAGCACTTCCCCTTGCCGGGTGTGCAGAGGACTTTCACCTCCAAGTCATCGACTCACCACCACAATGAATCGAACAGTGCTTTCGCACTACGCGCCATGCCCGGCGCACCATATAAAAAAGCCACCTCAAAGAGGTGGCTCAACCGTCGTGAGTCAACGAGGTTATACGGAAATCAGAACTTCACACCGACAGCCAGCTGGATACGGCGTGGGTTGTAGTATTGACGTGGCGTACCAAAGTTTTCGTCGACAACATAGGGGTTGTAGCTATAGCCTGTTTGCTTATCGAACACGTTAAAGATATCAGCACGGAAACGCGCGGTGTAACCTTCAACAAATTCCCAGTTTTGCGTATAGCTTAAATCCACCTGCCAGTGACTGGCACCACGGCGGCTACCTGCCGGTTCAGCGAAGCGGCTGGTGCCTGATGAATAACCATATGGGGTACCATCCCACGCCGTCCAGGCTTCACCCGACTGGAACACAAAGTACGCACCAAACACACCTTCCCAGTCGGCAGTATAAGTACTGATCACTTTTACTTTATGCGGCTTATCACCAATCATATTACCGTAGCGGTTATCCCATACCATGCGGCCGCGGCCGTCACCGTAGTAAGATGAACCGATAAAGGTGTTGGCATCATTGCCAGCCGTGGTGTTGTCCTGGTCGAAGTTACCGTAATAGTGACTCCACACGTAAGAGGCGTTTACATACCACTTATCATTCTGGTACTCACCTTCGATACTCCATTCCCAGTACTTAGTCTGGCCGCCATCGACTTCAGCAATGACATAAGACGAACCACCCACTTCATCGCGCATGGCGTCGAGGTTAGGAATATACAAACCTTTTTCGGCAATATTGGCTGGCACACCACCGAAATCACCATAGTCGCCGTACAAGCGGGCGCCGTTAGGCATATCTTCCCAGAAGTGGCTACCGTAGCGATAACGTAAGTGCGAGCGAACAAACAGCTCATTAGTTACCATTTTAGTAGTACCAATAGTAAATTCGTCGATGCGACGCGGGCGCATATTGTCGGCAAAGAATTTACCTGACGAACCGGGGGCACCACCGGCATCCACAAAGTCACCGTTCTCATCGAAACGAACTAACAGGGTACGACGGGTATTACGATCCCAGGAAGCTGCCCGCGCCAGTGAGCTGGCATTCGGGTTGTAGCTGGCATAGTTCGCAAATACGGTAGCCGATTCTTCGTATTCCCAGGTCACCCCCAAACGCGGCTGGATCATATCTTTCCAGTCAGTTTTGTACATTTCGTATTTCTCACCCGGTGCCAACTCGTAGCCTGATACGTTGCTACTGTTTTTCCGCAGGCCCTGACCATAAAAGGTATCGCGGCTGACTAACAAGCCAATATTGTAGGTAAAGTCACCGTGTTCGATTTCATCATTGATTTCAAAATCAATCGACTCTGCATAGGAAGTGATCGATGACACTGCACTACCATCCTGAACCAGACTCATTTGTTCAATGGATGCTTCATAAAAAACGTTGGTTAAATCCGTATCACCACCGTCTGCACCCAAGCCTCCAACGTAGCTGATAGAACCCCAGCCATTAGATAAGCGTGACAAGTCTTCTTCCAGTTCAGACCAACGTGCACCAAAGTGCAGGAAGTGGGTCATGTCACCGGTATAGATTTCAGTATCGAATCCGACCTGGAAAGACTCACGGGCAAAATCCTGATTATTGATAGTAGAGTATGCCCCTACGCCGCCACCGCCACGTAATTCACCGTCATCGCCCACATAACCATATTGGGCAACCAGCGGCGCTGCACCAGCATTAAAGGCATCGATAGCAGCGATTTCTTCAGCGGTTGCACCCTCCGGATAATCACGAATGCTTGGCACGCCAAAGTAACCCATTTGTACCAGGTTATTAATATCCAGCGACTCACCGAGTACCGGAACAACATCAAGCATAACGTCTGGCGTCGAGCTACCTTCCTCAGTGTATTTCGCGTATTTAAATGTCAGGCTTGAAGTATCGCCAAGCAGCCAGGAACCGTCCACGCCGGTAATAGTTGTTTTATTGTCGCTTCCGTAAGACACACTGTCTGTCTCGAATTCACCGATTGACTGACCTTCGCCATCACGCTCTGACACACGTTGACTGATATTCAACAGGATATCGTCGGTTGGCGCCCAGGTTACCTTACCGAAAAACTCATCCCGCACACTCTTATAAGGTTTAGACGGGCCATAAGCAGTTACTTTATTCTCACCGGTCACTTCCGGACGGAAGTATGAACCATAAAAGAACAATTGGTCTTTTAAGATCGGGCCACTAACTGAGCCAATAATCCAGGAACGGTCAACATCGCTGATGACACCATCCACTGGCGTAGATGTAAAACCAGAGTTTTGCAGACGATACTCCAGGCTTGCGTGGAATTCATTGGTACCTGATTTAGATGCCGAATTTACCGCAAAACCACCGGCCCGATTAAAGCCAATCGCTTTCGCACCACCGCGATCGACAGAAACATACGCAATATCGTGAGTGGCCGGTTCAGACGATAAGTTACCGAACATCGGCAAAGACAGGTCTACACCATCAAGCGCGTAGCTATTATCAACACCAGAGCCGCCGGCAGACGGGCCAAGCACGCCATTTTCACTGTACTCCACACCAGGCAGGATTTTCAGCATATCGCGATAAGACTGACCGATGGGCATATTGGCGATAACGTCTTCGCCAAACGAGTTAGTCAGTGCAGAGTCGCCTTCGGTAACAATCGCGGTGCCGTAAACGGCAATACGCTCAGCCTGGGCAGCCTCATAAGCCAGATTAACCACCGACGCCTGCTCCAGCAGTACCGTGGTATTGGTTTTACGTACCGAGCCGTCCGGGAAGGTAAAAGTAATATCGTAATTACCCGGGATCAGGTAAGGCAGTGTAAATGTGCCGTCGGGACGAGTAGTTGTCGAACGCGGTTTGGGCATCACATCACTGGTAACAACGACCTGAACACCACTTACGGCTACATCACCGCCAGGCGCTGTAACCGTACCTTTAATACTCCCTGTAATTTGCTGAGCCTGAACGGGTGCGCAGATACCTGCAGCCACTGCACCGGCAAACATTACGGCAGCAGTAGAGGTTGAACGATTTTTCCAGGATTGACGAATTGCCTGACGAATCTGACCAGACAGATACTGCCCGGCAAATCTCGCCTTAATTGACGTGAGTTCCTTATACATGAGTGTGACCCTTTTGCTGTTTTTAGTGCGGTTAAATTACCACTTATGGTCAACATTTAACCCACAGCACGACCACACGTCAAGAATAATTTTTTCTAATTATTCATATTTTTTGAAATATTTTATCTCTAGGCAGGAATAATTTTCTGCTTAAAGCTTTTATTTATTCCGCTCTAATATAAAACTTCCTGTCGGGAATCCGGTTCCTGCTTAAAGCTTATTAAAGAATAACCAACAATTCAAAATTTAACCAAATAAATTCAGAAACTTAAAATTCACACAGCCGGTGATAACAAAATACATTTTTATATCGCTGTGGGGGTTAATCGGCGCGTTATTATTCGTAAACGTGATTAATTATTACGCGGGAATAGGTTATTGACAGGAATAAAACATTAATTATTCCTAATAAACTAGAGCTAAAATTATTCCGAAATTATCACGACAGCCGGATTGGCCGCCGCGTTTTAAACGATTAAGCGTTAAGGTGATTCCAGGGGCCCGAAATCGCCAGGGTTTTGGTGGGTGAATAAAGGTTTACAAACAGCGTTTTGCCATCAGGCGAGAAGCACGCCCCGGCCAGCTCGGTTTGCAAGGCCAGTTGTGCAAAAGGATAAACCTCACCCGCTGGCGTTACACCTCGTAAATGATTATCCACCATGGCGGTGTACTGATCTTCACAAATAATCAAATGGCCATTGGGCGAAACCGTAAGGTTATCACCGAAGTTAAGCAGTTGGCTGTCAGCACTTTCAACAAACAACTGCAAAGCACCCGGCGCATCACTCTCACCCGGACTGCCCTCGTAAGCAGAAGGCTTATAAGCCATGACCTGTCCCAACTTTTTATGACCGCCGTTAGTGCAGCAGAAATACAACCGGTCTTCGGCCCAGTGAATGCCTTCGCCGCGGGCAAACAAAGCGGCACCGGCCTGATACCCATGCTTACGCAAATCATCTTCGGCACTATCGGGCGAAGCGATATCCACCCAGGTAACATCGAGCCACTCACCCACGGGCATTTCCCGTTTGCTCCAGTTGCGTGAATCAAATTTCGGATAGCCCTTAACCGCCAGGGCCTGCAGCTTTCCACCAGCAGCCAGATTGCCATATTCATTGGGAATTAAGCGATACAGCAAACTATCGCCCTGGTCTTCGGTAAGATAAACGATACCGGTTTCCGGGTCCACACAGGCCGCTTCATGGTTAAACCGACCTAGTGCCTTAAGCGGCTTAGCCTCAACCAGTCCGTTTGCGTTAGCGGGGACTTCAAATACGTAACCATGGTATTTATTGCCATCGTCGGCGGGGGTATCCACGCTTTCTTCACAGGTGAGCCAGCTCCCCCAGGGAGTAACACCGCCAGAGCAATTTCGTACCGTGCCGACCAAACTCAGATATTCCCGTTCTTTGTTGCCGGTTTGAGTATTGTAAACAAGTGTAGTGGTGCCGCCGGGCAAGGCTTCGTTGCGTTCATTGTTATCGTAGGCCAGGGCAGATTTAAACGGCGCCGGTTGGCCCGGCCCGAACTCGGTTAAATGCTCGGGCTTTAACTCGTGATTACGAATGAGTGCTACCCGGCTTTCATCCAGAGGCAAACAGCCCATGCCGTCGGCGCGGTCTGGTACCTGCAGGCCATCATCCATCTTATCGCCGAAAGAGGATAACACCTGATAAGAAAAGCCTTCCGGTAATGCCAGTACGCCGTTAGGGTCTTCAATTAGCGGCCCATAGCCTACACTGGTCTTCATGGTAACATTGGTTGCTGCCATGGGCTGTCGGAACAGGCTGCCTGACATACCAGCAGCTGCCAGAGTTCCTAAGGCAACGGTAAACTGTCGTCGTGTAATCATGTTGTTCCTTTATTTTGCACGGCCATTTTTGCTTTTTATGCTACCTCGGTAACATGTCTTTAGAATGACAAAATGGGTGTTGGTTCCTTCCACACAACGGCGTAAACGCCCAGTACGCTAATTTTGCCGATAAACTACGCGCCCAGCGGATAGCTACTTTTCTTCTTCCAGTAAGCGCATCAGGGTTTTACCCAGCCGCACGTTCAGTGCGCCGGCAGCCACAGCTTCGGCAGAGTTTTCCATTAATTTGGCGGCCAGTGAACCACTGAGCTGATTGGTCATCTCGTCGGTGGCCAAATCAAAAATGCTCTGCGCGGCCAGGTTCTGAGCAAGGATTTTCATCAGTTTCCAGTTGCCGGCCGTGGCCGGACGCAGGCCGTATACTCTGGCCACCCGCTTAATGGTGCGCATGCTGATCCATAAAATCATCAGCGACTGAATTAAATGATTCGGGCTGATAAACGCCATGCTGCCGCTGGCCATGGATTCTTTTTTCACCACCTCACTGGCTTTGGCTTTCACCGGATGCGCCACAAACTGGCGGTACATTTCTACAATCTCGGCACTGGTGTGATCTGCCTTTAACAAGCCGGTAAAACGCTTATAGCACTGTTCGGCATAACTGTGGCGGGTAAACTGGCTGGCATGCAGTTGCAATGCATCCAGCGTTGCCTGCCTGGCGTCGTTGCGCGACAGCTCCGATAGTTTCGGCCGGCGATGAATAAACTGCGTCACCTTGCGATAGCCCCGTACCTCGCCGAAGGTCATGAACGATACGCTTAGCACAAATACCCCCAACACTGCGGCCAACACCGAAGTAGCCACCGGCGAAGAAGCAAAGTTACTTTCAATAAACGTAACGGCTTCAAATAAGCTGAATCCAACCACACAGCCGATACCAGAAAGCAGCGCCAGCCACTTAGTCGAAAACCCCCTCGCGGGCTCAACAAGGGTTAGGGGTTCAGCGTCCCGTTTAGCCGGCATAGCATGATCCGGCGGTTGCATATCAATTTCTGTTTGCGTGACTTTGGAGCGATAAGTTTTTTCTGTGGTGCTCACGGTTAGTCCTCCAGTAGATACTGAAACAGCCGGTCCAGGCCATTGCCATTTAAAATGCGCGCCAGGTGATCCTTAGGCACCCCAGCCGGCAACGCCGGGTAATGTTCATCAGCAGGCATGGCTTTCAGCGAGTCCGGTAAGGGCTCGAAGGTTGCTTCCATATACCGCCCTTCACTGTTTACGTAGCGCAACGCCTGCTCATTTGAACCGGCATCGGTGGCCTGAATGGCCGACACCAGAAAATGTTCAAACTGAATTTCGTCTTTATTCATCTGGGCCGTTGCGCCCCGGGTTACGTCTTTCAGCAGCGCCAGCAGGTTGTCTTTCTGCGCCGCCGGAATAAGATCGCTTTTGGTGGCAACAAAGGCGACCTTGGCAATTTTTTGCTGGCGCAGCAAATGACGCTGCACCCAGCCCGGATCGCCATACACAAAGGTTTGCGCCAAATTGCTTAAGGTTTCCCGCAGCTGATATAAGTGACTTTTGCTGTGATTTAAGCCTTCGAAAAGGTCGACCAGGATGATTTGTTTGTCTGTCTCGCGAAACGTACTTTGTTTTAAATCTGCCAGCCAGCGTTTCTGAAACACCTCAAAATGATGACTAAAACGTTGTGTCCAGGGGCTGGATAAATCACTGCTTATCCGTGACGGCAATGGCGTAAAGCCATATTCCTGCCAGTCGAACCCCGACCCGGGAATAAGAAAACTGCCGGGTTGCAGCATGGAGATGCCCTGGGCTTTGGCAGCCAACAGGTACTCACGGTATTGGGTCACCAGCAAATTAATTGCATCAGGGGTGGGCGGCTGTTCAAAATCGAATTCACTCACCGCCGCATGCCAGTCTTTAGCAAACTGATTCTGCGGCTCATTCATTTGCTGCGCCCAGGCGGAGTCCGACCATTGCGTAAAGGTTTTATCCAGCATGGGTAAGTCGGTGAGCCACTCGCCGGGGTAATCAATAAACTCAAACACGATATCGGTAAACGGCAGCAGGTACTTTTTAACGCCATGGGTCTGGCGCAGTCGCACCGTTAACTGAAAGCCAGCCACCGATTCGGTAGCTGGCGGCCATTCACCTTTTTCCAGCGCCGCCATGTGCTCTTCTACCGGGAATTCAGGCAGGTCGCCCAGTGGCTCCACCCACATGTTCTCAACCAGATCCATAGGCAGGTAACGGAGCAACGGCAGACACTGATACTGCTGCTCACTGCGGTACTTTAAGATGGTCATCAGGCTGGTAAACAGCATGGATTTACCACTGCGGCTTAAGCCGGTAATGGTAAAACGGTGGCGCGACTGCATAAACCATTCGGCAAATTGTGCCGAGCCGGCATCAGACGCCCGTCTGACCGGTTTAAGCACACTGTCCAGCAAGTTTCGCATGGTAGTCCTCCCGCCCCTTTATCCTGCTAATCCCTGAATGTATTACTTAACGTGGGTGGCTTTGCAATCAATATCAAGCTTTTGCCACACTTTGTTACAGTTACAGCCCAAAGGGGTTATCGATGGACTGAGCCGGTTGGGTAAACCAGCGCGGGCCGTCCTCTGCCATATAAAAATGGTCTTCCAGGCGGATCCCGAACTCGCCAGGTACCACTATCATTGGCTCATTACTAAAGCACATGCCGGGAGCTAATGGCTGCGGATTGTCTTTAACCAGATAAGGCCATTCGTGGATATCCATGCCAATGCCATGGCCGGTGCGGTGAGGTAATCCCGGCAAATCGTAATCAGGTCCAAGGCCAGCACTTTCCAGACTAACCCGGGCCGCAGCATCAACGTCACCACAGGGCGAGCCATTGGCCGCCGCAGCAAACGCCGCCAGTTGCGCGTCTTTTTCGGCCTGCCACAGGCGGGCCTGTTTTTCGCTGGCCCCACCAAAAGAATAGGTGCGGGTAATGTCTGACAGGTAGCCATGTAACTTACAACCGGTATCGATAAGCACCAGATCGCCCGGTTTTAATACCTGAGGATCTTTTACGCCATGGGGAAAAGACGTTGCTTTGCCAAACAGCACAATACAAAAATACGAGCCGCTGGCCCCCACTTTTTTATGCGCTTCATGAATAAACTGTTCTACCTCGGTGGTGGTGATCCCTTCATGTAATATACTGGCGGTGGCCTGATGAACTGCGAGCGTCATATCCATGGCACGCTGAATTAGCGCCAGTTCGCTGACAGACTTATGCATACGGCAATGGGCTGTTACGCCACTGGCGTTAATGATTTCGAGATCCGGCATGGCTTTATTAAAACCATCGACAATAAAAAACGCGGTGGCTTCATCCACGCCAAAAATATCGCCACCGCTCAATCCGGCATTCTTTAATACCTCAGCAACCAGCGCATAGGGGCTCTCATGCTCCTGCCAACCCACAATGCTACCGGCCATCACCTGACGCTCCGACAGCGAGTCAATCTCAAACAAAGGAGCAATATACACTACCTCACCACTGGCAGGCAGAATAGCGCCTACCAGGCGTTCACTGGCATACCAGTCCATGCCGGTGAAATAGCTCAGATTGGTGCCGGCATTAAGATAAATGGCTGCAATCTGATGCTCACGCATGTAGCGTTGTGCTTTATCGATACGGCTGGTGTATTCGGCTTTATCTACCGGGCGGGTGTCTTTTGTCATGTCGGTCAATGTCGCCAGTGCCGACGCTTTGCTTGCCCCGCCTATACCTTTTTGCATGCCTTTCTCCTGTGAAACATTCAGGCTTTCAGATAGCGCTCACTATAACTTATGCGCCGGGCCGGCGACAGGCAGCCACCGGGGAATTGGTCTACCTAGACCAGCAGCCTGACGGTTTCCTCTCGCTCAGGGCATTTCACTGAGGCAGTATGAGTAAGGTACGATAGAATAAATAATATCCGCATATAACAACAACAGGAGACTCTGGTGCTCACAGCTCAATCCCCCAACCCAGTAAAAATAGTCGCTTTATCGGTAATGATGGCGTGCTCGGCCATTGGTGTAACGGCTTGCTCTTCTACCTCTTCGCCGTCAGCTACCCCCAGTGTGGTTCAGAATACCGCCGACAGCCGCTTTGCAGCATTGTATGAGGCGGAGTGGGCGTGGCGCCAGAATAAAGACGCTACCGACGAGAACAGTCATACCACCAGCGCGCCGTCGAGCCTGCCGGATGTCAGCTTAGCTACCCAGAAAAACCGCCTTGCCCGATGGCAGGAGACCCTGGCACAGCTCGACGCAATCGATGTAGAGGCGTTATCGGAAACCAATCAAATCAACTACGCGGTGTATCGCCTGCAAATTGAAAACCTGATTGCCGACCAGCAGTTTAAAACCTACGAAAAGCCATTACTGGGTGATACGGCGTTCTGGAGCAACCTGGCCTATATCACCCGTGAAACCTTTCATAGCGAGCAGGATTTCGAGAATTACATTCAGTGGCTGCAAGACATGCCGCGCTATTTCGATCAGCAGATTGCCAATATGAAGCTTGGCCTGGCGCGTAAGTTTACGTTACCGAAGATTTCCTTACAGGGCCGCGATGCATCAGTGATCTCGGTTATCGAAGCGAAAGGCGCGGATAACATGTATTTCAAGCCGTTTAAGAAAATGCCTTCCCGCTTAAGCGAGGAAAAACAAGCGCAATTGCAGGCCAAAGCCAAAGCCGCAATCGCCGAGTATGTTATTCCGGCTCATCAGACATTGCTGACCTTTTTACAGGAAGACTACATTCCGAATGCTCAGCCTTCGATTGCCGGTTATGACCTGCCCGATGGCAAAGCTTATTATCAGGCGCAAATTAAGAAATATACCACGCTGGATTTAAGCGCCGAGGAAATCCATCAGATTGGTTTGGATGAGGTCGCCAGGATCCGTCAACGCATGCACGAAGTAATGGTTGAGGTAGGTTTTGATGGCGACTTGCAGGCCTTCTTAACCTTCCTGCGCACCGACGAACAGTTTTATGTTGATACTCCACAAGCACTGCTCGACCGCGCAGCCTGGACTGCCAAGGAATTTGATGGCGTTGCAGACCAGTGGTTTGGTCACCTGCCCCGCAAACGCTTTGCCATTATTAAGGTCCCAGACGATATTGCGCCGTTTTATACCGCGGGCCGGGGCGGCCCGGGCACCTATTGGGTAAATACCTATGATTTACCCTCTCGTCCTCTGTACTCACTGCCGGCACTCACGCTACATGAATCTGCTCCGGGCCATGCGTTCCAGATGCCATTATCACTGGAAAACAACGCCATTCCAGAATTCCGCCGTAAGAGCTATATCTCGGCTTTCGGTGAAGGCTGGGCGCTGTACAGCGAGTTACTAGGGGAAGAAATGGGCCTTTACCATACCCCGTATGAGGTGTTTGGTATGCTTAGCTACCAGATGTGGCGAGCGGCTCGCTTAGTGGTTGATACCGGCATCCATGCCAAAGGCTGGACCCGTAAAGAGGCGCAGGACTTTATGAAAGAGAACACCGCGCTGTCGATTCATGAAATCACCACCGAAGTAGACCGCTACATTGCCTGGCCTGGACAGGCACTCTCCTATTATCTTGGTCAGATGGCGATTATTGAGTACCGCGCGCGAGCAGAAGAGGCTCTTGGTGAGCAATTCGATATTCGCAACTTCCACGACATGATCCTGCAAATGGGCTCGGTTCCGTTGTCGGTTCTGGAAGAGCGAGTTGATAAGTTTATCGCCGAAGGCGGCCCATCGCCCTATAAAACAAAGTAACGCTGCATAAGGCGAGAGCCGGCACGAAACCAGCCGGCTCTCGCCTGCGTGACAGCCGGAACAAAGGCAAATTCAGCAAGCGTGGTATTTTCAGAGCCCATGGTAGAACGTCTGGGGGCTTTTTGTGGGCATTAATTAGTCTGGTAAAAACGTTGCATTTCTGGCTAATAACTATACTCTGTAATTCCTTCGTTTCGTCATTTATCCATGATAGCTGGCTAAGCGCTCATTAATGAGACGGCCAAATGACAAACCTGCGATTAAGTTACCAAACCATTGAGTTTGGCAAAATAGATATTCACCTCTGCACGTTACGCAATAAACAAGAATTCCACGACCCGCAAGGCATTGCCGAAGCGCTGGGCATTTGTTCCGCGTCCTGGCCCATGTTCGGCGTTGTCTGGCCATCAAGCCTGGTGCTGGCGCATCATATTTGTAACTATGATATTGGCTCAAAACGGGTATTAGAAATTGGCTGTGGTACAGCTCTGAGTAGTTTATTGCTTAACAAACTGCACGTAGATATCACTGCAACCGATTATCACCCTGAAGTTGAGACCTTTCTTAACCGAAACTCAAAGCTTAACGGCGACACCCCTATTCCCTTTGAGAGAACCGGCTGGGCAGACAATAATGACAGCTTAGGTCGTTTCGATTTAATCATTGGTAGCGATCTATTGTATGAAGATGAACATATAGGCTTACTGTCGAGCTTCATACGGGACCATTCAAACCCCGCATGCGAGGTCATCATTGTCGACCCTGGCCGGGGAAGGAAGAACAAGCTGGCGAAAAAAATGCGTGAAATCGGCTATTTATTTTCATTCTCCAAACCTGAAAGTAGCTACTCTATAGACACTAATTTCAAAGGCCATATTCTACGATTTGTGCGTACCGAATAGCCCCATATCCCAGGCACGGGCTTTTGGTGGTATGAGTTAAGCTCTCCGCTGGTAGCGTAAGCGATTGAAGAAAAATAAAAGCCCAGCAATGCTTACGCTTTTGGTAAACCGGCTGCCAGTTATTTTTATTCACTACAAAGCAACGCGTGCCAGTTTAAGCGCTACAGACATCGCTTGGTCAGCGTCAGTTTGCACATCCGGTATAACGCCGCTGTTTTTCCAGCTACCGCCGGTTTGCGGATGTTGCAGCTCAGCGTAAGCCATCACCAGGCTTAAATGCTCACTGAGTTTCTCGACAGTTGTCATATAACCCAGGCCAATGGTTGGCATACCCACGATAGTAGCCCGGTCGGCTTGCTGTAATGTAAAAGCGACAAACTCCCAGGAGCCCGCAATAAAAGGCGATGTAACAATAAACAAAGGCGTATCACCCGGGACAGGACTCGCAACTTGTTGTGCCAACAAAGGCGTGCGTTGCTGGTGAGCAAGAGTCACCATCGAAAGCGGCTGCCCCACCGGCATAAAATAACTCAGAACATGTTGCGAGAGCGGCAATGAACTCATCCCGGCGCTCCTCAGATCGATCACAATAGCCTGACTGTCTGATAAAAACGCCATGGCTTTATCAACTTCTGCCTGCCACTGCTCATCAAATAAATCACCATCGACAGCCAGGTAGCCAATTTCGCCTTCCAGCATTTGCGTTTGAAGTGCACCGGGTAGCTCATCGGTCCCCATCTCGGTACCGCTTAGTCCGGACTGCCAGTGCAGTTCGAAGTTGGAATCCTGGCTTACTGAGTAGAGCATGGACTCCAGTTTGATTTTCAGGCGGCCAAAAGAAAACGGGCCGTTCAGTTCACCTCGCTGCAGCGCATTGTTAAGCAGCTCAACCGTGTCCTGACGTGCGTCGTCACGAATATACTCCTTCTCAACCACAGCAATGAGTTGCGCTACTGCACTTTGCACTTCCTGCTCGGAAAGTAATGGTTCGTCCGCCCCGAATGCAGACGTTAGCCCATCAAGGTGTAAAATAAATACCAGGAGTAAAATGCGTATAGCGAACGTCACCGGCTGATTCCTTTATAGTTGCCTATTCCATAAGTTGGTCTTAAGTGCCCGCTTTCAATACGTGGTGAATAAAAACAGGTATCAGGTTATAAACTACAACTAAGCTGCCAACCTTTAAAGTGCTACACTAACGCGGTCTTTCTTAATCAGTAGCGATGTCAGTTATGCGTTTTTCCGACCTGGGGCTGCAAACCCAATTGTTGGCCACCCTTGATGAGCTTGGTTATCAAACGCCAACGCCCATTCAACAGGCTGCCATACCCGAAGTACTGGCCGGGCGTGACGTACTGGCCGGTGCACAAACCGGTACCGGCAAAACCGCGGCTTTTGCACTGCCGTTAATTCAACGTTATCTGACTGACCAAAGCCCCCACAATGCCATTCGGGTGTTAGTGCTTACCCCAACCCGCGAGCTCGCCCAGCAGGTCCATCAGAGCTTTGTTGCCTACAGCCAGGATACCGGCCTGCGCTGTGTGGTGGCCTACGGCGGGGCAAGTATCAACCCACAGATTGAAGCCTTAAAGCAGGGCTGTGAGGTAATGGTAGCCACCCCCGGTCGTTTACTGGAGTTGGTTATCAAGGAGCTAATTGACCTGAGTACCCTGCAAACACTGGTACTCGATGAAGCCGACCGGATGCTGGATATGGGCTTTATTATCGATATTAAACGCATCCTCAGGCACCTGCCAGAAGAACGCCAGACGCTGTTTTTCAGTGCCACATTTAACGATGAGGTATTTGCCCTCAAAAACACCCTGCTAAAGGATCCGGCGCTCATTGAAGTGAGCGAAAGGAACACCACTGCCGCGAAAGTCGAACAACGCATCTATGAAGTGGACAGTCACAAAAAAGCGGCATTGGTGGCTTACCTGATTGGTGCTAACAACTGGCAGCAGGTACTCATTTTTACCCGCACTAAACAGGCGGTGGATGCCCTGGCCAAGGAACTTGGCAAAGACGGCATTACTGCTTCGGCCGTTCATGGTGACAAAGCCCAAGGCGCACGCGAGCGAGCACTGGAGGCGTTTAAAACCGGCCAGGTACGTGCACTGGTTGCCACCGATGTGGCCGCCCGGGGTCTCGACATTCAGCAGTTACAGTATGTCATCAACTATGAGCTGCCCTATAACGCCGAAGATTATATCCACCGTATTGGTCGCACTGGTCGGGCGGGTTTAGCCGGGCTGGCAGTATCGCTGGTTTCCCATAAGGAAAAGTACCTGCTTGAGGACGTTGAAAAGCTCACCGGCGAACATTTTATCCCCCAGTGGGTAGAAGGCTTTGAGCCCAATCCGGCAGCACAGGAAAGCGCTGGTAACCCCCGACGCAAACCGTCGAAAAAGTCTCTGCGCGCGAATGCCCTTGGCCAGCCTGGCAACAAAGGCAGGGCCGGCAAGCGGCGCCGCCGCTAAGGCTTTTGAATATATAAAATGCCAAATCTGCAGGTTTGGCAGCCGTGTTTTTTACCCGGCGGCGGGGTACCATAGCGCGTCTTTTATTGCGGAGCTCGCATGGCCCATTCATCACAATTGCTCACCGGCCCCATTCATAAAGCGCTGTTGTCACTCGCCATTCCCATTGTGATCAGCCAGCTTTTACAATCAGCCTATCAGCTCACCGATGCATTTTGGGTCGGCCGACTGGGCCCGGCGGAAGTTGCCGCCGTGTCGATCAGTATGCCGGTAACCTTTCTGGTGATCGCCATTGGTGCCGGGCTTGCCATGGCCGGGGCCACACTGGCCGCCCAATATATGGGCGCCGGTCGCAGGGAGGAGGTCGACAAAGTCTCGGCACAAACCTTATTGATGGTGCTGGTGGTATCTACGTTGCTGGGTACCTGCGGATATTGGTTATCACCCCATTTTCTGACTCTGCTGAAAGTCGAACCCGAGGTTTACAGCAACGCCCTGAGCTTTATGCATGTCTCCTTTATCGGCGTAATTTTTGTGTTTACCTTCAATATGTTTCAGGCATTAATGCGCGGCATTGGCGAGGTGCGTATTCCGCTTCTGATTGTGCTTGGTACCGTACTGCTAAACCTGGTGCTCGACCCGCTGTTTATTTTCGGTTACGGCATCATGCCGGGCCTGGGCGTAACCGGCGCGGCCCTGGCCACCTTAGTTACCCAGGCCATTGCGGCATTAATCGGCATCGGCATTTTACTTAAAGGCCGCCATGGTATTCATGTGCGACTGCGCTATTTTATTCCGGATTACAGCTATATTCGCCGGGCCTTTTTCTTAGGTATTCCCGGCTCGGTGGATCTTTCCGCCAGGGCCCTTGGGCAAATTATTATGTCATTTCTGGTAGCCAGCTTCGGCACGGTGACCATTGCCTCTTACGGTGTAGGCAATAACATTTTGATGTTTGTCACCATTCCGGCGTTAGGCCTGGGTATGGCGATATCGACCCTGGTTGGGCAGAATCTCGGCGCCGGCCAGATTGAACGTGCCTCACAGGCCGCCACCACCGGCGCAATCTGGGGCTTTATTTCACTTACTCTGGTTGGCGGCCTGAGCTTTTTGCTGGCCCCGCAAATCATTGCGTTTTTCGTGCCCGAACAACCCGAAGTTATCGCCACCGGCGCCCGGTTTGTTGAAGTAATGGCGCTGACCTGGGGCGGCATGGCCGTGCAGGTATGCATTACCGGTGCTTTCCGGGCATCCGGCAATATGATGAACGCCATGGTGCTATCGCTATTGTCGCAGTGGGTGTTTTTATTCCCTATAGCGTTTGTTTTATCGAAACACACGGAGCTCGGTAAAGCCGGTATCTGGTGGGCCTTTGCGGCTACCAACATACTGATTGGTATTGTGAGTATCTGCTGGCTGGCCCGGGGCAGCTGGAAGCACACCAGACTCACTCAGCAAAAGCAGGAAGTACTGCACGTTACCGAAGAAACGCTGCGTGAGTCAGATGATCAGTATTACCCCTAAAAAGGTAAGCAAGCCGGTTTTAGACCCGGCTTGCTGAGTAGCTTAGTCCAGATATTGTGCTTTTAAACGGGCGATATCTGTGTCACTCACATTCAGTTCTTCTCTGATAAAGGCATCAATAGAACCTGATTGGGTTTCCATTTCAGTGAATGCGGCATTGAGATAGCTCTCGCGGGTGCCCATCAGCGCACCAATGGCTTCTTTAGGCAGCCGGGCCAGCATGGCCATTGAGGCATCTTGCTTGTGCTCCTTGCCTTGCTCCTGATGGCTGCCCATTAAATCAGCCGGGCGCAGGATTTGTTCTGACAGCACGTAATCCTGCATGATTACGTCTTTTTCTACGCCCAGCGCATAAAGGATAAGTGCAGCAGCAACACCGGTTCTGTCTTTACCAGCGGTGCAATGGAACAACAGTGGTTTATCATCAGCAACCAATTCGGCAAACATGGCTTTGTAGTGGTTTTTTTGCTGATTCAGTAATCCCGGATACATACCGGCCATCACCTGCTCCATGTCCTGTTCGGTAACCCGGCCTTCAGCAAACATTTGTTTAAAGGCAGAGCTATCAAAGTCCAGTTGGTAGTCCCAGGTCATATGATTAATGTCTCCGGCCTGCCATTGCGTGAGTTCATTCTGGCGCTCGCTGTTACCGCGAAAATCTACCACGGTTTCAATATCCAGTTCACTTAACATGGCGTAATCGGCAGCATCAAGATTATGCAGAGCCCCCGAGCGATAAAGCTTGCCCCACTTAACCCGGCGTCCGTCAGCGGTTTCATAGCCGCCCAGATCGCGAAAGTTACGGCCGCCATTGAGGTTAAGTAACCGTGAACGTACTTGGGTTTGCTCACCCTGCTGCTCGGTAAAGGTAAACGTATAACGGTCCTGAGTCGGCGCCATCCACTGCAGTGAGGCCACACCATTGTTCAGCTTATCTGAAATTAAAATCGTTTTATCACTTCGTTCGCCCTGTGCGGTCACCGAAACGGATTTAGCCGACTGCCAGTTTAAAACATAGTGACCGCTATCCCGGTCAACAGTGACTTCTGCATTCAGCGCCAGGGCATTAAAACTCATGGTTAATGCGGCGGTTACAACAGATATTACTCCAGTAAATTTCTTCATAATAAGTCTCCGCGGGCTGCCAACGGCAACCCGGATTGGTGGTTATAAATCAGGGTTAGTAGCTCAGGCGTAAGCCAACTAAGAAACGACGGCCATAACTTTCAGACTGATTCACCGTGTTGTTACCGGCATAACGTAAATCCGTTTCATCGGTGAGGTTGTTGGCATTAAAATAGAGTGTGGCCGATACCGGGCCGGTGAGATCTTCGGGCAGAATGTATTGCACATTGAAATCCAGACGACTTTGCTCCCCCCAGTATTCACTTGGATCTTCAATAGGTGAGATCCATTCGTCGCGATACTGGTAGTTCAGCCGGGCAGATAAGCCATAATCTTCATAAAACAACGAGGCGTTATAAATAAGATCAGACGTGCCGGGTAAATCCAGCGTATCGCCCTGAATAGTCTGAAATTCTGATTCAACGAAGGTAGCGTTAACGCTAATTCCCCAGCCCATCAGCGCCGGTACAAAATCTTCGGCCATGGCAATCAGATTCAGCTCGATACCGGTTATTTTTCCGTCGGAGCCGTTTACCGGACCGGAAAGTTCCCAGGTTTCGCCAGCTTGACCGCCGTAGATAGCGCCATCAACGTTTTGCACGTCGGTGTAGATGACGTTATCAACAAAACGGCTGAATACCGATGCAGAGGCTATACTGGCCGGTGCAAAGTAATATTCCAGCGTCCCATCCAGACCATAAGACTCTTCGGCTTCCAGTGACGGGTTACCGCCGCTAACCGTGGCGGGTGTTGTGGTTGGGTTAATACTCGCGGCCGCACGCCATTCCTGATAGTTCGGTCGGTTTACGCCAGTTGAGAACGACAGTCGGGCAATGGTGTTTTCATTGATATTGTAGTTTAAGTGTGCACTCGGCAATACGTTGATAAAGTCATCACTGTAGTCCACCGGGTTTTGCTCACCGGTTTCACTGTCGATAAGGGTACCAACAGAGGAGTAATCCGTTTGTTCTACACGTACGCCATATACAACGTTACCCCAGTTAAACTGCGAGTCCATCATGGCATACACTGCCGTGATGTCTTCTTCAATGTGGGTACGCTCATCGGCCGATGCTGCCGGGAATAACTCGGCCCCCGAGGCTTCCCAGGCTGCACGCAAACCGGTATTGTCCCAGTAGTTGGCATTAATGCTATTGGAAGTATTGGATTCCCAGCGTTGGTTAGTCAGAAAGCTGTTTACATCCAGGGCGGTTCCACCGAAAGCCGGGATAAAAGCCAACACGTCAAATTCTACCAGGTTCTCGCCTTTTGCTTCGCGCTGATTATATTCGCCGCCTATGGATAGTGTTGAAGGTAACCCCAGGAACGACATATCCTTACTGGCATCCAGCTTGATTTTATCCGCATCAACGTTCAGCGGTGAATTGATCTTATAAGCATAGGTTGAAGTGGGCCCATAGACGATTTCATCGACAGGCGTTGCCGACGTAATGATAGGATCTTCAATGTTAGTAATATCCAAGTCGACCAGGTGAATATCAGCTTCATAACCGTTCAGAAAATCTAATCCCGACTGGTAAATGATGGGCAGTTGCGATGCAAATTCGGTGGCAGTGAAATTATAGCGTAGCGCCACATCCCAGCCCGCTATCAGAAAGTCACTACCCAGTGTGGTGGTTTGCGTTGAGTTGCTGTACTCACCGTCTTGTAACAGCCGATTAATGTAAACCGGTGCATTTTCTACTACCGGCCCCACCGGCGAAGTAGCAAAGTTAAACACGTACTGATTTCGCTGCTCTAAATCGGTAAATTCAGAATACAGGCTAGACACAAAGAACCGCGTGCCATTGCCCGAACGATACTCAAGTCGGCCACCGTAGGCTTCATCTTCACGGGTTATTTTATAACTGCGCATATCAATGCTGTTAACCGCGCCATCTGCAGTTAAATCATATTCGCGGTTATCGGTAATCTGCTGACGGCTGTTTTTTGAATAAAACGCCATGATGCCGAAGTGGTCGTTAGAAAAAGACAAACGTGAGCCCAGCTTCTCCACGTCGCCGCCACCCAATTGTTGCTCGCCCATGCCCACATCAAGGTCGGCTGTAAAGCCTTCACGGTCGAACGGGTTAAAGGTTTCGATATTGACGTACCCGGCCACGGCCTCACCGGTCATTGACGGCAGTACGGCTTTATTTACCTCAATGCGACGGGTAATCACCGATGGAAACGAGTCAAAGCGTGGGATTCGGCCATTTTCAGCACCCGGTACATCTATGCCATCAAAGCCAATAGCCGTGTAACGAAAAGGCATGCCCCTGAAGTTGATATAACGTGCCTGCCCCTGATCCCGTTCGATGGCCAGGCCGGGCACCCGACCAAGCGAGTCCGCCAGGTTTTGATCAGGAAAACGGCCAATGGTATCGGCAGCAATGACTTCCATCACATTGGATGCCACACGCTTGGCTTCGATAGCCGCCGTTTGGCTGTCTTTAATGGGTGAGGCTAATGCAACGACCTCTTCGATTTGCTGACTATCATCCTGGCTCATCTGCTGAGCATCTGACGAGGGTACAAAAAGGCCCAGTGCGGCCATTACCGAGACGGTAAGATAACAACGTGGTTGCATGAAATTCTCCAACGCATAATAAAGTTGCGGCGAGTCTGCAAAACCTCAATGACAACCATGTGACAGGGATATCTGAAACTAAAATGAGATATCTCTAAAATTGAAAAACACTTATATTCAATGAGTTATATTATTTTAAATTTTTCTTTCGGCGCTTGAATCCGATACAGATAGCGCAGTGACGTTTGCTCTCTTTGCCCTTCAAATAAGAAAGGTGAGGCCAATTCTTCGCCTAAAGCAGCTATCATTTCGTCTTTAATTTTATTGCGATTCTGGTCTAACTTTTTAGCGGTCAGTCCGTTGCGGGCGAGATCGTTGATGGCCTTTCCATGGCCACCATATTGCTCCATTAAGTCAATCAGTTCTGCGGCCAGTTCGTGATCAGCTTTTGTCGTAATAGGGTTAAGCACCCAGCCGTCTTCACACTGCATACGCTTTTGCGCGTACCACAGGTAGTAGTAATAAGGCGTAGCCGTTAGCTTAATTTCGATGCCTTTAATAGTAAGCAGCTGGTTTGCAGCATCAAAACACAATTGTTCAGGTAAGCGAAATGCATTGTGGAATGCTTGTTCTTCATCTTTAAAGCGGGTAAACAGCAAGCCGAGCCAGGCCAATTCCCGTTGGGTTAGATGATTCAGTTGGAAACGCTTTACTAACACCAGCCATTGACTGTGTGCAAATCCAGCTAAGGGGGGATAACCAATGAGGGTTTCGATTATGTCCCTCACCTGTTCATTGGCAACAGCAACTTCCCTGGCTTCTTCACGCGTTAACCCTAATCGCTGCCAGTAAGTGATCCGGGCTGCCAGCCGTTGGCACACTGGCGCGGGGATATATTGCAGCACAACGAACAGGATCACCGCTAGTAAAAACTGGCTCCCTGCTAAAGTACTCCAGCGAATACTGCAATCCAGTGCACCGCTGTAACTTAAGTGATGGTAGGGATCATCGAGTGATAAACGAAAAAACAGTAATTGACGCCAGTGCTCAGTATTACTTAATGGCGCGGTAGCGGCTAAATTAGTCACCTGGCACTGGCCAAGTACCGTCAGCGGACTTTGCGGCCGCACCTGCTCAAGGGCATGGCGGATTTTAGCCACAATAAAGCCGACCGCTTCATCATCCATGTTGCCGGAGTAGATTTTATTCGGCGTCAGCGAATCATAAGTCACACCGTAGTGTTCCTTAATGGAAGTTAATAGTGTCCATTTCGACCAGGCCAGCGACACCATACACAACATTAAGCCGGTCAGAATCACCCCAATGAGCTGCTTGGTAGTAAATCGTTTCATTACTGACATCCCGACTGCGACGTCTCAACCGAGATTAAGTTTAGGATCCTGGTTAAATACTCAACTATGGGACTCAGCGCGTCAGCCAGTTCACACCTAACCTTATCGGGAAGGTCATTGGTTACAAACAGGGTGGCGCTATTCCGATCGGTAATTTTAACACTGTGCAGCCCATCCTCCCTGCCGTTTCGAAACACAGCTATGGTACTGATCATATCGACTTCGCGATTATCAAAGGCTTCGTACAACGAGTAATTATCAGCATAATAATGTATATCAAGGTCATCTATATTACTGGAACGCGCCTTTAAATCCTGTAACGGCAACAAGTAGTGTGTGTGACTCAGGTTATCTTCTACCAGGCCAATGCGCTGGTTAGCCAGTGTAGAAAAGTCGATAGCCTGATGGCTAAACCAGAACACTGAAAACCCATCAAAGGAAATAATCGGCGAGTAGAGCAGCGAAAAATGCGGTACCAGCCCTTTCAGGCTGTGCTCGCGCCCCATAATCACCTCAAAATCCTGATTCAGAATATTTACCGCCGTCACGGTTTCGCGGGGTTGCCATGACAAACGCACGCTACCGTAGTGTTGTTGTATTACCGGTGAGTTACACAGTGACCCGGTGATCTTATGAGCCTCGATAGGCATGTAGACCTGTATGCTAAGTTGCGATGTTAACCCTGATCCGGTTTGGCACTGCACCTCATTGAGTGGGCCTATTTGTAAAGGTGATGTCTGATGGCGGGTTAGCAACAGGTCAGCCGCCACCGTTCCGATAACACAACAGCAAATTATCAAGACATAGTGAAAGCGCGACATGAAGACTAGACAGTAGAGAACCCAGCCATAAGTTTATGATGATTAGGTGACAACTTTGTGACTGTCCACATTACGCGTTGTTACTTTGTGACTGTCCTGATCGCACGATGTCAGGCTATTTTTACTGGCCTTGTGCCGCGACTTTTGTACAATCACGTCAACTGATATCCAGGCTAAGACTAAATTAATGAAAATCCACCGTATTAACCCCACCCAGCGTTGGTCAGACATCACCGTTTTTAACGGCATTGCCAACTTTGTTGAAGTACCTGAAACAGACCAAGTTCTGGAAATTGAAGGTCAGGTCAGCGCTATTTTTGCCCAGGCAGAGGCTTCTCTGGCTTTGATCGACAGCGATAAGTCGCGCATTCTGAGTGTGACGATATACATTACCGATTTTAGCCTGGTCGACCGCCTGAATGCCGTGTGGGATGCCTGGTTCGATGAGGGCACAGCACCAAGCCGCGCGTGCGTGAAAGTAGAACTGGCCGACCCGGACTGGCTGCTGGAAATGGCCTTTACCGTGGCTGCGGGCGAAGCCTATTTATAAGCCTTTAGGGAGCGGTTTCGGCCGCTCCCTAAAGTATAATCAGCTTTTTTTCACCTGATTACGCAACACAAATTTCTGAATTTTACCGGTGGATGTTTTAGGCAGCTCACCAAAGATAATATTCTTAGGCACCTTAAAACGCGCCATATTATTGCGGCAAAATTCTATCACCTCTTCGCCGCTTACCTGCATACCGTCTTTTAGCTTAATAAACGCGGCCGGCACTTCCCCCCATTTTTCGTCCGGTTGTGCCACTACAGCCGCTTCAATAATAGCCGGATGGCGATAAAGCACGTCTTCAACCTCGATACTCGAGATATTTTCCCCACCAGAGATGATAATGTCTTTGGAACGGTCTTTAATTTCCACATAACCGTCGGCATGCCATACCGCCAAATCACCGGAATGAAACCAGCCACCTTCGAAAGACTCATCAGTGGTCGACGGGTTCTTCAAATACCCTTTCATCACCACATTCCCACGCATGAAAATTTCACCAACGGTTTTGCCATCCTGAGGCACCGGTTCAAGGGTAGTGGGATTGGCCACCATAATGTCTTCCTGCATGGGGACCTTAACGCCTTGCCGCGCTTTCTTTTTGGCCTTTTCTTCAATGGGCAGCTCGTCCCACTCATCGTGCCAGGCGCAGACTACACAAGGGCCGTAAGTTTCGGTGAGGCCGTAAACATGAGTGACCGCAAAGCCCATTTCCTCCATGCCCTGAATCACCGCCGCCGGTGGCGCAGCGCCCGCCGTCATCACACTCACCTGATGTTCGATGCCCTGTTTTAACTCATCCGGCGCGTTGTTGAGCATATTCAGCACAATAGGCGCCCCACAAAAATAGTTCACCCCGTCGTCTTTAATGGCCTGGTAAATGGCATCAGGGCGAACGTGGCGTAAGCACACACTTACCCCGGCATCAGCGGCAATGGTCCAGGGAAAGCACCAGCCATTACAATGGAACATGGGTAACGTCCACAAATAACGGGGATGCGGCGCCATATTCCATGACACAATATTGCTCAACGCATTTAAATATGCGCCGCGATGGTGATACACCACACCTTTGGGATCGCCGGTAGTGCCCGACGTATAGTTAAGCGTAATGGCGTCCCATTCATCCTCAGGCAGCGACCACTCATAACCGGCCGCATCGCCACTGGCAATAAACGCCTCGTAGTCCATTTCGCCAATCAGTTCGCCGCCTTCGTAGTAGGGGTCATCAATATCAATTACTAACGGCTTTTTGCTGAGCATCTTTATCGCTTTGCTAACCACGTCGGAAAACTCGCGGTCGACAACCACTACCCTGGCCTCACCATGCTGCAAGATAAACGCGATGGCTTCGGCATCAAGGCGAATATTAACGGCGTTTAAGACCGCCCCGGTCATCGGCACGCCGAAGTGAGCTTCAAACAGTTCAGGTAAGTTGGGCGAGATAAACGCCACGGTGTCGCCCTTGCCGATGCCCCACTGGGTAAGTGCACTGGCCAGCTGTTGGGTGCGATCATAAGTCTCGGCCCAGGTGCGGCGGGTCTGCTGATGAATCACCGCCAGATGATTGGGATACACCGCCGCGGTTCGTTTGATAAAAGACAACGGGCTTAAGGCCGCAAAGTTAGCCGGGGTCTGGTCGAGTCCTAGCGCGTAGGGGTTGTGATGATGTGTAGGGTTCATGGGTATCCTTATCGCATTCAAACAAGTGTTTAATTTATTCCCCATATTAGACTCTTGTTTAAGCTAAGCAAACTAGCCGATGGTCTTATATCAGTGCGTTTTGATATTTGGTGGTAATCAATCTTGCAGAAACTGACAAATTGAAAGAGAAGCGTCCAATTACAGAATATAGGCTAGCCAGACTTTTTAGGAAGCATTACTATCCAGCATTAATTTACACCCTATTAACATAATCATTGGATATCAACCAGCTATGCGTATTTTGTTAGTTTTGCTTTCCCTTATATCAGCTTTTCCAGCGATGGCAGATGAACTGGCCAGGCCGGAGCTGGAGTTTATTTTTAAGGCCTTTGTTACCCTGGATGAACCCCATGAACTGGGCAACACCAAGTACGGTAAGCGCCGGATTATCGGCATTAATGGCGGCACCTTTAAAGGGCCTCTAATGCAGGGTGTGGTGCTCGATGGTGGCGCTGACTTGCAAACGGTGCGGGCCGATGGCACCGCCGATCTGGTGGCCAAATACAGCTTGAAAACTGATGATGGCCGCGTTATTTATATCCAGAACTCGGGGATTCGTACTGCATCGCCAGAAGTACTCGCCAAACTGGCCAAAGGTGAGGCGGTTCCCTCGTCGGAGTATTACATGCGCACCGCTGCCACACTGGAAGTTAACGAAGACAGTCCTTATGCGTGGTTAAATAAAAGCGTGATCATTGCTACCGGCCGGCGTAATGCCGACAGCGTAGAGCTGGATTATTATCGGGTTAAATAAATCGCGGGGCGATGTGTCGCCCCAGCATATCAACGTTGGTGTCGGCTAGCTTTCGTCCGCCTCTTCGCCTTCAAGCTGCTGTTCTTTTAGCTCAAGCACTTTGACTTCCGCTTTAATTTGTTCGCGTAGCTTATCGTGCTGATCTCTGGTGAGCGGGTAGATTTTGTTGATATAGCATTTAAACGGCAACGAGTCGGGGGTGTAGATAAAGTCGGTCCCTTCACTGAGCGAGTTGCCAAATCGGCGGTGCAACAAAATACCCGGCGCAAAGGCAATTTCATTACAGCGGGGCACCAGTTTCACCAGGTAATGACGCATGGGAGAACTGCGTAATATCAGGTACTCATCGCTGAGTTCGGCGTAACTGTCGAGCCGAAAGGCACTGATAGTATGGTCGCGCTCAAGGGATTCATCCGCCACAAACTGCTCCACCAGGTTTACCATTTCGTTGTTGGTTAAACGCGGCGTTGCACACCCGGCCAACATCAGTACTGCCATCGCTAAAAGCCCATATCGCTTCATAATATCCCCTTTTGAAACAGGTTTACTTTACAGGTTCGACAACCTGTACACCGAATAATTCCTTGTTTATCAGTTGCCACCTAATAGCCTAGCACGCCTGGCTTAACTAAACCTGAACGTATATGAGTATTACTTAGAAACCAACAGCTTATGCTGCTATTATTGAATACATTGCAGCAATCACCAACGCACCACTCATACAGAGACAGGATAAAGAGACAGCCATTGGACACCAGAGAGTTTATTCAGATACGCCGGTTTATTCTTAAACTGGGTAAAATGCTGCACAAATACGGTACACCGGCCTTCCGCCTGGAAGCCTACTTAACTGAAGTGGCCCGTTATCTGGGTGTGCATGCCTCGTTTATCTCTACGCCTACGTCGTTATCGGTGGTTATCTGGAGTGATCGCCACGAAGAAGAATACAGCCATAATGCGCGCCTCAACCCTGGTGAGCTGGATTTAAATTCGTTGTCACTCACCGATGAGCTGGCTAACCTGTTGTTATCCGGTCAGGTAACCCTTGAAGAAGCTGACCAGCGATTAACCGAAATTGACGCCATGCCCAGCCCCTACGGTAAGCTCATCACCGGCTGCTCTTATGGCCTTTCAACTGGTGCTTTCGGCATGCTGATGGGCGCCAGCTGGTCGGAAATATTCTGGTCCGGTTTGTTTGGCTTTGTAGTGTATTTCTGGGTGCTTTGGTCGGAACGCTCTAAGCGCGTAGCCCTGATGCTCGAACCGGTCATTGCCTATGTGGTGGCCTTTCTAGCCTGCGTGGCGAGCCGCTTTTTTGATCCGGGCATTAATATTCCCATCATTATTCTGTCATCGGTGATTATCTTCGTGCCGGGTCTGGCGCTGACGATGGGGCTTGCCGAGCTCTCCTCGCGCAATATGGTGTCGGGCACAGCGCGTATCATGGACGCCATGATGCAGCTGTTTAAACTGTATTTTGGTGCGTTTCTGGGCGTAGCGACAGGCTTTAGTTTGTTTGGCGAAAATACCTATGCACCGGCTGAATCCCTGCCTTACTGGTCAACCTGGCTGGCCGTAGTGTTGCTGGGCTTTGGCCTGGTAGCCATTTTTCGCACCCGGGCAAAACATATTCCCTGGGCACTGGCCGCCGCATTGATTGGCTATAGCGCCACTGCGCTAAGCTCTGATTTCCTGCCGCAGAATGTCGGTAGCTTTGTGGGGGCGTTTACACTGGGGATTTTTGCCAACGCCTTTACCCGCATTGCCAATCAGCCCGCCACTATTGTGGCCATGCACGGCCTGATTGTGCTGGTACCGGGCTCTAAAACCTATATCGGGCTGAATTCTTTTGTCTCGGGTCAGGATTTCGTGAATGCCGATCACATCGGCCAGGACGTATTTTTGATTTTTATGTCACTGGTTGCCGGACTCATTTTTGCCAACGTGGTGTTTCCCACCAAAAAAGCGCTTTGAGGCTAGCCAATAATCCCCAGCTCAACGGCGCGCAGCACGGCGCGGGTGCGGTCGCGGGCATCAAGTTTGGCCAGTATCGTCGACACCTGATTTTTTACCGTACCCTGGGATTTAAACAGCGCCCCGGCGATTTCTTTATTACTGCACCCGGATGCCATTAAACGCAGGATTTCCTTTTCTTTGGCCGACAGCGGTTCAACCAGTGTCGGGCCGTTGGGCGCGTTATTTAAGCCTTGCAGACTATTGATCAGGGTATTGGTGATAGCAGGTTGAATTAACGACTCACCATTATGCACTGCCTCAATACCGTCGACCAGGGTTTCCAGCGACACGTCTTTTAGCAGGTACCCTTTGGCACCGGCACTGAGCGCCCCCATTAAACTCTCATGGTCGTCAAAGGTGGTGAGCATGATAGTGGGCAGCAGGGCGCCATCCTGCTTTAAACTATTGAGAAGTTCTATGCCTGTCATGCGTGGCATGCGGATATCCAGCAGCATCACATCCACGCCATCGGCGTTGGCTTGCAGCCAATCGCGGGCCTCGGCGCCGTCGTTGGCCTGCCCTACTACTTCCACTTTGTCGGATAATGCCAGCAAGCTACATAGCCCTTGCCGCAATAGCTGTTGGTCGTCTACTACCAATACGCGAATCATCCTGGCTCCGGTATCATCAACAGGGTATAAAAGCCCCGGGGGCTGGCGTTAAACTCTGCGCTGCCGTTGAGCTCGGCAACACGCTCCTTAATACCGGTTAAACCATTGCCGGCTTGAAACTCACCGGCAGTGCCGTTATCGGTAATTTCGGTAACCAATTGATGTGCCTTGCGGCTTATCTCAATGTTAAGTTTACTTGCTTTGCCGTGGCGGATGCTGTTGGTCAGGCTTTCCTGCACACATCGCAGTATCGTGGTCGCCTGCAACAGACTTAGTTCAGATAAATCGCCCTCACAATGAATGGTCACCGCTATCTTACCCTGCAAGGGGGCAATCAATTCATTCAGCGCCTGCAACAAATTCAAAGAACCGTATTCACGCATGTCTGATACCGCCTCCCGCACATCAGACAGTAACAGCCTGGCAATACTTAAGCACTGATCAATGGGCGGGCGTTGTTCAGGCGAGACCGTGCGTGAGGCCACCTGCAAATGCAAAGAAAGCGCCGTAAGATGATGGCCCACCAGATCGTGGATGTCACGAGCGATGCGAGTGCGCTCATCCTTACGACTGGCCTGCTGCATCAGGTCCTGTAATGCCCTGAGCTCGCGGTTGGCCTGCTCGGCCTGCTCCCGGGCCACTTCCGCCTGCTTGCGACTTTCCATCATCATTAGCGAGAACAAATTGAAAGTCCAGAACAGGATTGCGGTTAACCACAATCCATCGGTTTGTTCCCACACCTGAGCGAACACCAGCCACGGCATTGCCGACCATAAAGGCGATAACCACAGCGAGCGCCGGTAAGGCATAAAGTAGGGCAATTGCCCGGACCAGATAACCAGTAAAATAGCATTAAAATTAAACGGACTGGTCACGAATGATGCCAGTACCAGCAGGTACTCAATAACCAGCAGCGCTACTCTGACCATAGTATCGTGGCGGTAAGGCTTCTCGCGGGTGACAAACAGGAATGTCAGGGCAAACAGCACAAATATCGCCAGCGTAGCAAACAGATTTACCGGCCCGAAACGACTGGAGTCGCTCATTAACCAAACATTCGCTGCTGCCACAACGGCAATAGTGATGATTGCCACCAGCAACTCAGCTTCAATTTTAGGGAAGTATTTTTTCATACCTGCCAGTATTGGCGAATCCCCGCACAATTGGAATAGGCCAAAAGTCATCTTTTATCTTGTGACTTTTGCCACTACGGCTAACCAACCTTACCCGGTAGTCTGCTTAACACAAGGTAAAGGAGATTTGGTTATGCACTATGTTCAACAAGGTTTACTGTATTTACATATATTCACCGGGGGTTTAGGACTGCTGTTATTCTGGCTGCCGATTTTAGGTCGTAAGGGCGGCTTTAACCATCGACGGTTTGGCATTTACTTCCGCCGCACCATGCTCACTTCTATTATCAGTGGCGCTATACTGGCGCTTTTCTGGATTATAGTGCCCACCATGGGGCATCCGGAATTGCTGGACAACCCTACAGCCATTCCTTATTTTCAGCGTTTTGGTGCCTTTTTAGTGCACTTGGGCCTGGTGATGTTTACTTCGTTAGTGGGTGGGCAATGGGCCCTTGAAGCTAAGCACAACCGAGAGTTGCTGCGCACTCCGACTCGTGTTGCACCGGCTGCATTACTGGTTTTCACCAGCATTGGCTCAGGCTATATGGGGATTAGGTACGAGCAGGTATTAATGATGGTGTTTGCACCGCTCGGTCTGATGATTGCCTGGGGTCAGTTACGTTTTATTTTTGCTAAAGAAGTCGAGCCAAAAGCCTGGCTGGTAGAACACCTTTCCGGCTACATTGGTACCGCTATTGGCGCTTACACTGCCTTCTTTGCTTTTGGTGGGCGCACCCTGTTCAGTGACATTGGTGCCTGGCAGTATGCTTTTTGGATCCTGCCCGGTGTGATTGGCAATATTGCCGTGGTTTTACTGGCACGCAAATACCGCGTCGCGCCAGCCAGCTCGCCAGTATCCACGGCATCACTTAACGTGCCTGCGAAGCAGCCTTGAGCGCCGTAACCCGATTACGTGCAGTGCCATATTCAAAATAATTGATTACGCCCAGGTCGATAATCCGTTGCCAGTAGCTATCGGCCTGTTTTTGCTGCCCGTTTTCGATGTGATGCAATGCCGCTACGAACAATGCTTCGGTTTGTTTGCATCGATCATCTGCCGCTGTCATTAACTGGGCTTCATTAATATTGCCCTGGGCAAATGCCAGCATCTGCTGTTGCCATTCATCCAGTTCAATCGTGGTACCTAACACACTTAACAACTTATCCCGATTTTCCGGATCACCGGTAATAGCGGCGCTGTAGGCACCGTAAATCACCCCATAGGCTGAAGCATCTTCCAGTGTACTGAAGGTATTTGCCAACCGGGCAGCCTGTTGCCAGTTTTCGGCCGAGATGCTCGAATAGAGCTTAGTTAGCACAATAAGCTCGTTTTTCTGTTGGCTCTCGTCGCCAACAAAATTGTCTATTTTATCGAGTCGGGTATCCCATAAATACAGTTCGATTAAAAAGTCCTGATAAGACTGATCCAACTCTGCCGCCTTTGCAGCGGCAAAGATGGCTAACGGATATTTGCCGCTCAAACGAAAGGTGTCGGCAAGCTGCGACTGAAAAAAGGCTTCGTCGGGCGCCATTTTTGTAAGTGTGCGAGCATTTTCGACTAGCGCAGGGAAAGCGTAATCCACGTCACTATGACACATCTGCTGCATTACATAGCTGCTGCGATAATGGATAAGATCAGACAGAACCTCAACGGCTTCTTCATTGTGCTTACGGGCGGCTTGCATAACGTAAGACGCCAGTTCTACTTTATCTGCCTGGTAATAATGCCTGGCCAGCTCCAGATAGGCATTCATAAAAAACGGATTATCCTGCAGGCTTTGCTGCAGTACGGCAACCTTGTCTGCGCCTTGCAAATCGTTAAGCAGATAATTGAGGTAGATCGGCGGAGCTAAATCGAGCCTGGCCAGGAACGGGTGCTCTTTATAGAACGCTTGCCACTTTGATTGGTCGTACTGACCTTCAACAAAGGCAAGTTGCAGATTAATCCGATAATAGTGATAAGCAAAAAAGCGCTCTGATGGCGCAACTTTGAGCCCTTTTTGCAAATTATTTTCCAGCCGCTTAAACAACGCAAAATCCGGCTCTTTATCAAATGTATCTAATTGGTACTGCACCAACTCTCTGAGTGCCAGTGAATCATTCGGATATTGGCTGACCTTTTCTTGCAGTCTGGTTTCTGCAGACACCAACTGTGGGCTGTCAGGCTCGGTGGATGCACAGCCGTTAAGCAGGCCAATACACAACAACAGTGTCACAGGGAGAAATGACTTCATGCTTAATTCCTTTTAACCTGTTTAATACTGATAGCCTAAGGCTTCTGCACGCTTAAAAGCAGACTCTGATAGCTCATCATTGCCCTGGAAGCCCTGCGCAATCCCCAGTAAAAACTGTACTTCACCGTTATCTGCATGGTCACCGGCCAATCCCTCAATGTAACTAAGGGCTTCGTCAAATCGGCCATTATCGAGCAACGAGCGGCCATGGGCTATTTGCTCTGGCAGGCTTTGAGGCTCTGTTTCTTGTATTGCTGAACCGGTACGCTCAAAAACATACAAACTTTCACTGTCTTTTTGAAACGCGTCGACGGCATGATACAACTCAGCATACTCACTCACTGATATAGTTTGTGCATTTAAAACAAAGGTCGACTTACTCACTACCTCACTGTCGCTCATATCGGCACTGTGGGTAATTTCAAAAAACGGATTCTGGTAATTTTTCGCCTGCCCCTTATAGGTAAGCTTGGCATCTGCCCAAGGCGCAGGATAGGTTGAGGTGACGTTTACCGTAATCGGAATTTGAATAAACAGGCTTTGATGCCGCTCCGCCGGCGGCTGCATGGATGCAAAGCCGGTAAACACCTTGAGGATCTGTGCATTTTGAAAAGTGAAATGAAAACGTTCAATTTCTTCTGTCACTTCCAGCAGATTGTTAAACTCCCCCCTAAGCACGAACGGAGTGGCGATGTCAGCCGGGTCTGTAGCGGTATACGAGGTTAACCGGTTTTCGTGAACAAACGGCGCCAGTATTTGTTCGGCTACCGCCCGTTTCTCAGGTGAGAACTGATAGTAGTTACGCAGGTTTGTTTCGACCTGACCGGTAAACGTCATGGTGACCGTTACACCCATGGCGTTATCATCCAACCGGTAGTCAATGGCAACATTGGCTACATTATCTTCGGGTTGGATTGCCGGAATGGTCTTCAGCGCCCCGCCCTGACCATTAACCACGAAGGTCTGCTGATTTGCCAGCAGGGCACTCAATCCAGGGAAAGCGCCTGTAGTGCCGCTGGTGTCGAGCCAGTAGCCACCGCTCTGTGTGACTACATAAGTAATCATATGATTAAAATTAAGTGTCGCCACTTCGTTATACACTTCACTTCCGGTATAAGTGTTGACTAGCGTTGGATAAGCCTCAACGCCACCCAAACGTAGCAAGGCAACAATCAGAGTAGTCTGGTCCTTACAGTCGCCATAGGCATTTTGCAAAACTTCTGCAGCAGTGTGAGGCTGGTAACCGCCACGATTAACATGCGCGCCGATATAGCGTATGTTTTTCTGTATATATTCGAACACCGCGCGCACTTTTTCCGCTTCGGTGGTTAAACCACTAAAAAGTTTGGTGGCGAGCGCCTTAACCTTGCTATCAGGCTCATCGACACCGCTTAGCGCTGGCTCAAGCAACGTTGAGTACCAGTTATCTATGGCTTGCCAATTGTCCATCGTGGAGGCGTAAATTGTTGGCTGCATGCTATCGATGGGTGGCATACCAGATTCTGTGGTAATGGAGTCCAGGTTATTCAATTGCCAAACATATTCGATGGTGTCTGTCGTTTTAGTAACTTGCGGCTGCAAATCAGTATTGCGGTTTTTAAAGGTGAGCGGCATATCAGCAGGCACACTGAGCTGAACCCTGGAAGTTAGCATAGGGTCTGTTCTTACCCAGTTTTTTTGCGGCAAAAACTTGATATAACGAAAGCCCAGAAGCGCTGACCATTGATTATCGATAATCGGCGTAATTTGTTCTTCACTAAACTGATATTCAATAATGTTACCGACTTTGAGTTGTGGTACAGCAAACTCAATACGCTTCATATCGTCCAGGTAATCATCACTGTTAGCGGCTACTTCGGAAATAGCATCCGGTTGCATTTCGTATACTTCGCCACTCGCCGTGATCACGCGAGCAAAATCAATTTTACTGGTGTGGTAATAAGCGTTATACGTTGTTACCAGTTTTGAATAATCGGAAACCGCTTCTTCGTTAGTAAGGTAGATGGCGCGATAGTATCGGGCTTTTTCCAGGCGTTGTTCATTCACCTCGATTTCGTTCAATCGGCTAAGTAGCACTGCTCCTTTGTCTGCAAACCGAGCCGCATCTGCTCTGAGCGATAACAGTGTGTCTACGTCGGGTCCAATGCTTGGTGCTGCAGCCATTGCACCAGAACAACAAAAACACAAAAAAGCAATCAATATACGGACTTTTACTACCATCCTGAAATTCCTTGTAGAGGCGATCTGTTCTGATGCTACCAGTTTTTCAGCGTTGTGTGGAAGTTAATAAGAAAACCCGCTCATTTTGTTCACCACTTAACAGGTTGTCTTCAGAACGGTCTTTTAACCCTATACCGGTTAATTGTCTGGCACGGGCGTTTTCCATTAAATACAGGCAACGGGCGGCAGCTTTTTCCGGAGTAAGCCCTTCCGGCCGCACATTTGAAATGCAATTGCGTTTGCCATCATCACAGCCTGGCTTTGGCTGCCAGGTAAGGTAGATCCCCAGGCTATCCGGCGAACTTAAGCCCGGCCGCTCACCTATCAATACCACCACCATTTGTGCATTGAGCGCCAGGGCAATGTCGTCACCGATGGCGACCCTGCCCTGTTCAACCACCGATACCGGTGCCAGGGTCCACGCTGGCTGGCTGGTTTCCAATTGAGTCAGTAAAGCCGTTAAAAACGGTACGCTTTGCTGCATTACCGCAGTGGCTGAGAGCCCATCGGCAATAACAATAGCCAGATCAAATGGTTCTTTTTCACGCAGATTTTGCAAAGAGTAAGTACTTGCTTCACTGAGTTTTCGGCCCAGATCAGGACGCTGTAAATACACCAGACGGTCCTCCGCCTCGCTCTTAACGCCGTGGAGTGTTAACGGTTGTTGATGATAGCTCAGCGCTGCCAGTTGCCCGCGTAACAGTTCGCCATTTAAAGGACTGTGTACCGCATCAATGGCCTGGGCATGGGCCAACTGAAATTTTAGTAACTCACTGGTAGGCAGGCTGGTACCGGCCCGGCCTAGCCCTATCCGTGCTGAGGTTAGCTCGCGCAACTGTTGCCAGTTATCGGTGTGCAGGTGTTGCTCCTGGTTACTCATCGCTTACCTCCGTCATGTGGCAGTGCCGAGGCAAACCGGCCCGGAAGTTTATCGGCCAGTAGCTGATTGCCGCTGTCGGTGAAGATCTTCTGCTGTTTCAGCCAGGCATCAAATTCCGGCGCCGGGCGAGCGCCAAATAGCTGGCGAATATACAAAGCATCATGAAACGACGTGGTCTGATAGTTCAGCATGATATCGTCTGAACCCGGAATCCCCATAATAAACTGGCATTGGGCGCTGGCGAGTAAGGTGAGTAGATTGTCCATGTCATTCTGGTCGGCCTGGGCATGGTTGGTGTAGCAAATATCGCAGCCCATGGGTAAACCTAACAGCTTGCCACAAAAGTGGTCTTCTAAACCTGCGCGGATAATCTGTTTGCCATCAAACAGGTATTCCGGCCCGATAAAACCTACCACGGTATTAATAAGCAGCGGGTCGAGTACTCTGGCCAGGCCATAAGCCCGGGCCTCGCAGGTTTGCTGGTCGACCCCGTGATGGCCATTGGCCGATAACGCACTGCCCTGGCCGGTTTCAAAGTACATCACATTGTTACCCACAGTGCCTCGCTTCAACGACAACGCTGCCTCGCGGGCTTCCTGCAGAATAGCCAGAGAGACGCCAAAGCTCCTGTTAGTCACTTCGGTGCCGCCGATGGACTGAAACACCAAATCGACCGGCGCGCCGCGCTCGATGGCTTCAATGGTGTTAGTCACATGGGTTAGTACACAGGACTGGGTGGGAATGTTGTACTGATTGATCAGCTCATCAAGCATGTTGAGCAGTTTTATGGTCTGTGCCACATTGTCGGTAGCAGGATTGATACCAATCACCGCATCGCCACTGCCATACATCAGGCCATCAAAGATTGATGCCGCGATGCCGTTTAAGTCATCAGTGGGGTGATTGGGTTGTAAGCGGGTAGAAAAGTGGCCAGGCACGCCAATGGTGTTGCGAAACGCGGTGATCACCTCACATTTTCTGGCCACCAGGATCAGATCCTGGTTGCGCATAATTTTGCTCACCGCGGCTACCATTTCCGGGGTCAGGCCCAGACACACATCCTGCAACACAGTGGCATCAGTAGATTCAAGCAATAACCAGTTGCGTAACTCGCCCACGGTTAAACTGGCCACCGGTGCAAACGCTTCGCTGTCATGGGTATCAATGATCAGCCGCGTGACTTCATCTTGCTCGTAGGGAATAACGGTTTCGTTTAAAAAGGTGCTCAGGGGAAGTTCTGCCAGGACCATTTGCGCTACCACGCGTTCTTCCGCCGTGGCCGCAGCCACACCGGCCAGTTGGTCGCCGGAGCGCAGCGGTGAGGCTTTTGCCATCAGTTGTGCAAGGTCTTTAAACTGGTAGCTACGGTGACCAAGTTGATAGCGATATCCTGCCATAGCACCTCTCCCTGTGAGTGAGCTTCAATTCATCATGCCCGCGCGGCGGTGCATTTGCAATCGCTACCAGACAGCGGATGGTTACTTACCGGTAGCACATCCTACGTATTTACTGTTTAATTACTACTCAACACAAGGAATCGACGATCAGGAAGTCACCATGAAATATCTATTATCTGTATTAATGCTGTCAGCTTGTCTGAGCTTTAGCTTAACTGGACAGGCACACTAGCTTAACTGGACAGGCACACAGCTCCACTAGCTTAACAACAGCTCAACTGGACAGGCACAAGCAGGCGAACACCATACTAACAATCTGGATTCTGCCTTATTTGGCTACTGGTACGGTGAAAGCATCCCCCTACCCGTTGGCGGAAAAATGGTTAACAGCCGGTTTACCTATCTCTTTTTAAAAAACGGCCAGATGTATATGGGCCCGGAAGCAGAAGTAGAAAAAGCGGATAAGGATCAGCAAAGTATCACCACAAATAGCAAGGTTAGCAAGATTAGGACAGGCACTTGGACCGTTGAAGACGGTGTCTTGTTAGTGAAATGGGATAATGGCACCAACACCAAACGCCGTTACCGGATAAACGGTAACACCTTGGAAATGCTTAACACGAAAGGGAAAGTGGTTACCGCTTACCAGCGGTAAGAGCTCTTTTTACATGGACAGGCACTTTTTAGATACTCAAGTTGATGTAGCTTCAGCTCTATGAATCAGGCGGTTTTTTTCTGCGTTTTTTATATTTCAGAGATTGAACTTAAAGCATTTAGTCTTTCAAATGCGGGGGGAAAGACTGCTGAATGTCCGCCAGTCACTTTTCGCTAAGTGTCTGGCGATATGGAATGAAATGGTGTTGATGTAGTAATTTAGTTTGACTTAAAAGGCAAGGAAAGCTCTAAGCGCAGTCCGTATATTTTTGGCGTTGCCTGATAAATTGTTCAAAGCTTACTGAAGATTTAAAGGTAGTCTCAATGCCTGTTACCATCTTGTTCCAATCAGTATGCGCGAGTCCAACCCGGGTCAGAATAGGTGACGCTGAATCATCGATTCTGCCTTTCTTGTTGGGATGTAAATAGCGACCTGACAGTTCAACCAGTTCAATATAGTCCTGCAGCTGAAAAGGCAAACCGTCAGGCATTGTGTTACATGGGTTACCTGTAAATGGAAGTAATTGAGCAGGTTGTCGATTCAATTTGGCCGCATTGATGCGTTTTTGAATACTTGTGTGAGCAGATGATTCTGGCGTATTCGCCAAACAGGCTCGTACTGGATTTAAGTCAACATACGCCATGCAGGCAGCTAACGATGTTTCATCCAGGAGTGCCTGTGACTTAAACCTCCCTTCCCAGAAATGACCGGTACACTCATCTTCTTTATTGGCTCGACGAGCGATGTACTCGTTAAGCAAGCGCATAAACCAGCTGATATCGTAAAGTCGCTTACGGTAAATTTCCGCCAGGCTATGTACCGTTTGAATTTCCGCTTCAGACAATGTGGTAGATTGAACAGGGTCAATATAACGTTGCGACAACAACATGCCTTTGTAGAGCCGGTGCCACCGCCTGATGATATCTTTAACACTTAACGAATCGGCCTTTTGCTTGTTAATTCGTAATACCACATGGGTATGATTGCTCATTACTGCATAAGCGCACACGTCAACACAAAACACCTCTGCTAAATACAGTAGTCGGTCTTCTACCCATTGTCGACGATGCTCGTAGCTTCTTCCTGTCTGATTATCTTCACCACATAAATACGCCCGTCGAACACAACGGGAAACGCAATGGTAATAAGAGGTATCTGAAAGGTTGATAAGGCTTTTACGCGGTCTGGGCACAGTGTTTCATTAAAACTGATAAGTAATGTGTTCATTGTGCCTGCACAACGGCAAATTCCAACTGGACCTGAGTATAGAGAGTGACTGTCTGAATTTGCGGAGAGTGACTGTCTGAATTTGCGGAGAGTGACTGTCTGAATTTGCGGTCATATTTGAATAAAAAAGAAAAAGCCGATAGGGTTAAATTGTTTACTATTTAGGCGGATGGGTATGTTTAGGGTACTTAGAATAATTAGGTTACGGTTAATTGATGAGCGTAAACTCATCAATTATCTCTATTATGCGATTGGCGAAATTATCTTAGTTGTAGCAGGGATTCTTATCGCATTATCTGTAAATAGTTATTACAAATCAATTCAGGATAAGAAGTACGAAATTCTTATGCTAGGTGAGCTGGAGTCATCAATTGATAAAACGCTCGAAATGATGGATAAGGGCTATTATCCAAGAGTAAAATGGAATGAAGATGCATACCATTTTTTTTATACGGTGATTGAAGCTCAAAGCCAACCTCCCAAAGAAGAGGCATTAACCCAGCTATACAATCTCACGGTACATTTTCTTTTTAGCTACGACAGTGGTGCTTTTGAGGCTATTAAATCAAATGGATTAGATAAAATTGAAAATCCATCTGTTCGTAGAGAAATTATAAGTTTGTTTGTTGGAGCTTTACCCCGAGCCGCCTTCTTTACTCAGGAACATAACGCAGAACTTAAAAGCTTGTCATCAGAGATATATCACAAACACGTTAGGTATTTTGTGTCTGAAAATGGAGAACAAAATCAGGAAAACTGGTTAGCAGGAAACATCAATCTAACTGAGATGCTTGCGGATAAGCATTTTTTGCTACTTATGCAGAAAGTTAAAGAAACCACTTATGACAAACGTCATCGTCTCGATACGATAAAAGTGACCCTAAAAAGGAATAAGAAGCTATTGGAAGCTGAAATTGCACGGTTAGAGCAACAGTAATCTGTACTAGCTCAAACATATTAAAATAATATTTGTTTCAATTGATGAGATGTTTTGGGAATTAAGCGGTGCCCGGTCACTCCTTTACCACCTCTTGTGGGTCAATTTCCAACAGCTGTTCAATCGCCCCCATCATGCTGTCGAAATAAGGGTTATAAGTGAGACGGGCAAAAACCTTGCCTTCTTCGGTTAAGCCCCAGGGGCCATACCAGACCTCCTCGCCCGCTTCACAGCGCTTTGTTTTACTGCTGCCCTGACCATTGTCACAAATTCTCTGGCTTCCACCGATCCCATACAAGGGATTGGCCGCACTGAACAATACACTCATATGCGAGGCTGCACCGATCCGCTGCGCCGGTATTTTCATGCTAAGCACTTTACTGTTGGCTGGCGCATCCTCTTGTTCACCCAACCACAACAACTCACTTCTCGGATGACGAAAATGCGCCGTGTAAAGCTTCGCTACCTTATTCACATCAACCACACTATCGCCCTCGGGCACCACCAGTAACGCCGGTACAGAAACCGGTTGCAGCTGTAATGACGCCTGAACCGCATCAACACTTTTCTGGTAGGCGGCAAACCCCTGCATGGCCATGGAGTTATACCGTGTCGGATTATCTTCAGGTTCGACATTCGGCCAGCTGAAGACACCGGTTAAATATGGCGCCAGCCAGGTTACCGCGAAGCGGGATTCAAATGCCGGCGAAAACAGCAATAGCCCGGCGATATCATCACGCTCACCATCGGCCACGACGGCCAGATTAGTGCCGGTAGAAAATCCGGCCAGATATAATGCATCAACCTCGCGTGAGAATTCATCGACATGGAAATTCGTGGCTTGTTGCCATAACTCGTAGCTGGCATTTAGCATATCGCCGGGTTTAGAGCCATGGCCGGGCAACAATATTGCCCGAACCCACACATCCTGCTCACACAAGCGTTGGGCAACATCCTGAAAAAAGTATGGCGAATCCCCCAGACCATGGATAAACAACACACCTTTGGTATTGCCGACACCACACTCGAATGGGGTATTGATTTGGACTTCCCAATGTTTATTCGGGCCGGTGGCCTGACGGTGTCCGCTAAGCCACATTGCTACTGCTTGCTGGTAAGCACTAAAGGGAGTGATTGTGGTCGGCACGAGGCTGGCCGACGGAGAAAATCGTACATCGCGGGTTTGCTGACAACTGCTCAACAACATAACTGAGCCAGCTATCACCAGTATCACCAGGCAACACAGCCGAAATGCTTTCATCAGGCAGGGATAATTTGATTACGCTAAATATCTCTGACCCTACCTTTGTTCCGGCTGTATTTCAATAAGTGCTTCAGGAAGCAGCTGGCAGCTCTACCCCGCTGGCGGTTAGTTCCCGGGCCAGTATTTTGTGCGTTAACAGGCTCAGAAGCTCGGTTTCTTCTTCACTGCGCTCGCCGTCTACTCCCGACATCGCCATCGCGACTTCCAGCGCCTGACTGGCGTTAAACGCCAAATCAGCCTGCAGACTGCGTAAAATATCTGCGGCATCCCCTGTATCCAAAGCCGTTCGGGTTTGGTAAATAACTTCGTTAACGTATGCTTCGCGGCAGATTGGACTGTCCCATTCAAGGGATTCTACCAGCTCTTCAAGGTAGTCCTGCTCGCTGAGCAGAATTTTTCTGTCGACCTGATAAAACAATACCGCCAGTTTTATCAGCGCCTGATTAAATTTTTGTTCTTCTGACAAATGCATAACAGCTCCTGTTCACTACAACCAGCATCCGGCCGGTAACTTCTTTAACAGATAGTACCCTATCATGTTACACATATGTTAATTATAAGTTTAAATTGTGATTTGCCAAGACCAATTTCATCTAAAAACCGGCTTTTTAAGGCAATAAAAAACGGCTCCTG
>Ga0213831_1000318_pt1 | contig 40641 bp, 34 predicted proteins | sample SWATP12_FD_163421 | JGI IMG/M metagenome (GOLD analysis project Ga0213831, IMG submission 163421) | Coastal seawater microbial communities from Marineland, Florida, United States - SWA TP1 #2 | ecosystem: Environmental > Aquatic > Marine > Coastal | place: USA: Florida | collected 2016-08-06 | reverse complement strand
TGTTCTGTGCGCGTATCTTTGGTCCAGTAAAAGACTACGAATGTCTTTGTGGCAAATATAAGCGTCTGAAACACCGTGGTGTTATCTGTGAGAAGTGTGGCGTTGAAGTTACACAAACTAAAGTTCGTCGTGACCGTATGGGCCACATCGAGCTTGCTTCACCAGTTGCTCACATCTGGTTCCTAAAATCACTGCCATCTCGTATCGGTCTACTAATGGATATCCCTCTACGTGATATCGAACGCGTTCTCTACTTCGAAATGTACGTAGTAACTGAACCGGGTATGACTGACCTAGAAAAATCTCAGATGCTGACTGAAGAAGAGTATCTGGATCGTCTAGAAGAGTGGGGTGATGAATTCACGGCTAAGATGGGTGCAGAAGCGATCAAAGACCTACTTGCGTCTATGGATCTGCCTGCTGAAATCGAAGAAATGCGTGAAGAGCTTCAGTCTACTAACTCAGAGACTAAGCGTAAGAAGATCACTAAGCGTTTGAAGCTAGTTGAAGCGTTCGTTCAATCTGGTAACAACCCAGAGTGGATGATCCTAACTGTGCTTCCGGTACTTCCGCCAGATCTACGTCCTCTAGTACCACTAGATGGCGGTCGCTTCGCGACTTCTGATCTGAACGACCTATACCGTCGCGTAATCAACCGTAACAACCGTTTGAAGCGTCTACTAGAGCTTGCTGCTCCGGACATCATCGTACGCAACGAAAAGCGTATGTTGCAAGAGTCTGTTGATGCCCTTCTAGATAACGGTCGTCGCGGTCGCGCGATCACAGGTTCGAACAAGCGTCCTCTGAAATCTCTTGCTGATATGATCAAGGGTAAACAAGGTCGTTTCCGTCAGAACCTTCTAGGTAAGCGTGTAGACTACTCTGGCCGTTCTGTAATCACAGTAGGTCCATACCTTCGTCTGCACCAGTGTGGTCTTCCTAAGAAGATGGCACTTGAGCTATTCAAACCATTCATCTATAGCAAGCTTGAGACTCGTGGCCTAGCGACGACAATCAAAGCTGCTAAGAAGATGGTAGAGCGTGAAGAAGCAGTTGTTTGGGATATCCTAGACGAAGTTATCCGCGAACACCCAGTACTATTGAACCGTGCACCTACACTTCACCGTCTAGGTATCCAGGCGTTCGAACCAGTGCTGATCGAAGGTAAAGCGATTCAGCTACACCCACTTGTGTGTGCGGCGTACAACGCGGACTTCGATGGTGACCAAATGGCGGTTCACGTGCCTCTAACTCTAGAAGCACAGCTTGAAGCTCGTACTCTGATGATGTCGACAAACAACATTCTGTCGCCAGCGTCAGGTGATCCGATCATCGTACCTTCTCAGGACGTTGTATTGGGTCTTTACTACATGACTCGTGACAAGATTAACGTGAAAGGCGAAGGTATGTACCTTGCTAGCCCAGCTGAAGCTGAGAAAGCATACCGCACTAAGTCTGCTGAGCTGCACGCTCGCGTTAAAGTTCGTATCACTGAGACAGTGAAAGATGAAGATGGCAACAGCACAACAGAGACCAAGCTAGTTGATACAACTATCGGTCGTGCAATGCTATGGCAAATCGTGCCATCTGGTCTTCCGTACAGCATTGTTAACCAGAAGCTAGGTAAGAAGCAAATCTCTCACCTACTTAACGAGGCGTACCGTAAGCTGGGTCTGAAAGACACGGTTATCTTCGCTGACCAAATCATGTACACAGGTTTTGCTTACGCAGCACTTTCTGGTGTATCGGTTGGTATCGACGACATGGTTGTGCCAGATGCGAAATACACTGAGATCGAAGAAGCGGAAGCAGAAGTTCGCGAAATTCAAGAACAGTACCAATCTGGTCTTGTAACTGCGGGTGAGCGCTACAACAAAGTGATCGATATTTGGGCTTCAACCAACGATCGCGTAGCGAAGTTGATGATGGAAAACCTTTCATCTGAAACAGTAGTGAACCGTGAAGGTGAAGACGAGCAACAAGAATCGTTCAACAGCATCTACATGATGGCTGACTCGGGCGCTCGTGGTTCTGCTGCTCAGATTCGTCAGCTTGCAGGTATGCGTGGTCTGATGGCACGTCCAGATGGTTCAATCATCGAAACGCCGATCACTGCGAACTTTAAAGAAGGTCTAAACGTACTTCAGTACTTTATCTCAACGCACGGTGCTCGTAAGGGTCTTGCGGATACGGCACTGAAAACAGCGAACTCGGGTTACCTAACTCGTCGTCTAGTAGACGTTGCTCAAGACGTTGTTGTACACGAGCATGACTGTGGCACGCACGAAGGTATCGACATGATGCCTCACATCGAAGGTGGTGACGTTAAAGTTGCACTTTCTGAGCTTGCTCTAGGTCGTGTTGTTGCAGAAGACGTTATGAAACCAGGTACTGATGAAGTACTGATCCCACGTAATACTCTGATCGATGAGAAGTGGTGTCAGATCATGGAAGATAACTCAGTAGATAGCATGAAAGTGCGCTCTGTAGTTACCTGTGATGCAGACTTCGGTTGTTGTGCACAGTGTTACGGTCGTGACCTAGCACGTGGTCACCTAGTGAACCAAGGTGAAGCAGTCGGCGTTATCGCTGCTCAGTCTATCGGTGAGCCGGGTACACAGCTTACGATGCGTACGTTCCACATCGGTGGTGCGGCATCTACTGCAGCAGCAGAGAACAGCATCCAAGCGAAGACAACTGGTACGGTTAAGCTACACAACGCTAAGTTCGTAATGAACAAAGATAAGAAGCTTGTTATCACATCTCGTGCTTCTGAGCTGACTATCATCGACGAATTTGGTCGTACAAAAGAGAAACACAAACTACCTTACGGTTCCCTACTAAGCAAAGGCGACAACGATGCGGTTGAAGCTGGCGAAACAGTAGCGAACTGGGAAGCGCACACTATGCCAATCATCACTGAAGTGGCAGGTCGCATCCAGTTTGTGGACATGATCGATGGCGTAACAGTTTCTCGTCAAACAGATGATCTAACAGGTCTATCTTCAAGCGAAGTAACTGAAGCAGCCGCTCGCCCAGCAGCAGGTAAAGATATGCGTCCAGCTATCAAACTTGTTGATGCTGCGGGTAATGACGTAATGATCCCTGGTACTGAAATGCCAGCTCACTACTTCCTACCTGGTAAAGCGATTGTAAACATCGAAGACGGCGCAGAAGTAGGTGTGGGTGATACTCTATCTCGTATCCCTCAGAAATCTGGCGGTAACAAAGATATCACCGGTGGTCTACCACGCGTAGCTGACCTATTCGAAGCTCGTAAGCCGAAAGAGCCTGCGATTCTTGCTGAGCACACAGGTACTGTGAGCTTCGGTAAAGAAACGAAAGGTAAACGTCGTCTAGTAATCACTCGTGACGGCGGCGACGCTTACGAAGAGATGATTCCTAAGCATCGTCAGCTTAACGTATTCGAAGGCGAGAAAGTTGAACGTGGTGACGTGATCGCAGATGGTCCAGAGTCTCCACATGACATTCTACGTCTACGTGGTATCCACGCTGTGACTCAGTACATCGCGAACGAAGTTCAAGAAGTATACCGTCTACAGGGCGTTAAGATTAACGATAAGCACATTGAGACTATCGTTCGTCAGATGCTACGTAAGTGTACAATCACTCACGCTGGTGACTCTACAGAGTTCCTAGTTGGTGAACAGGTTGAATACGCGAACGTTAAGATTGCTAACCGTCAGCTAGAAGCTGAAGGCAAAGAGCTTGTTCGTTTCGAGCGTGAGCTACTTGGTATTACTAAGGCATCTCTAGCAACTGAATCGTTCATCTCTGCGGCATCGTTCCAGGAGACAACTCGCGTACTAACAGAAGCAGCTGTTTCTGGTAAACGTGATGAGCTACGTGGTCTGAAAGAAAACGTAATTGTTGGTCGTCTAATTCCAGCAGGTACAGGTTTCGCTTACCACCAAGATCGCCAAGCTAAGCGCACTGAAGAACAAGAAGGTCCTTCAGCTGAGCAAGCAACTGACAATCTTGCAGCATTGCTAAACGCAGGTTTCTCTGCTGACGAGTAATCGTTAGTCAAGAAATGATAAAAGGCACCTTAGGGTGCCTTTTTTGTTTTTGGAGAGAGGAGGGAACGAACTGCGTCCTATGGGAAGCTGGAACGGGCTTTGGCCTGCGAGAGTGCCCTTATCCCGCATCCACAACGAAACGTTACTAAGCAAAAAGGGCTGACTTTACGCCAACCCTCACCAATCTTTTTTAAGCGCCTGGCGGTATCGCGAGACTATCGGCAATCAGCTGAATCAGATTATCTTCAACCTCAAATCGCACTTCGAGTAGTTCACCAACTTTTGACATATCTACTTCGAAATCGGGAAGCTCATCGTCTGCACTAACGCTGACGTACTTATCATTAAACTCAAGTAAAGGCTCAGTGGTTAACACAATTTTTGCGTAGGTAGTGTCAATCTCATTATTGGTTTTAAATCCTGTAGCCTGCCATTTTTCCATTACCATATCGTAAATTTTGAAATGGCCTTCGGAAATATAATCAACGACGTGATTGCAAAAAGAGCTGATTTGTTTCGGGGAAGGGAGTTCAACAACGTTAGCGTGCCCATTCGCTGGCTGAAGAGAGCCTAACTGGCAATATTCGACAATAAGTGACTGGCGAGTTTCTAACCAATGATCGATGACTTCACTTGAGCCACCCCACTGTTCTTGTGTTTGTTTGAATTTATTCAGCATGACCATGCCCTCATGATCGGATCACAGTTCCGGTGATCATTACGCTTTGCTTTGCAAAGCCATTCTAGAGATACAACCTCTTGTCCTTACTAGAATTTATAGCCAGAAAATTGTCCCACTACAAACTCTGGTATGAAATTAGATTGCCAGTAAAATGAGTGAACTGCAAGTGAAGAGGAAGGGTAATGTTAAAGAACAGTGACACAAACCGTACGAGAAATGCTTATTGGTGTGTTGTATCAGGCAGTGAAGCTTGGCTGGTGGATCATGCATTACCTTGTGGTGTGGCGCAGGCGTTTAATTTGCCTGAAGAAAATGCGATAAAGATTGGAAATTACAAGGGCTTGCCAGTCATGTGGCTCAATGCCCAGGATCTGGAACAAGAATTACCACTGACATCGTTGAGAGATTGTTTAGACCTACCCGAGCCATTGTTTCTGCTGATTAGCAAAGCCGTTCAGTATGGTCATATGACACAAACACTGCGCTTTTGTCCGATATGTGGTGGCCGAAACCATCTCAATCACAACCAAATCGCCATGCAGTGTGGTGACTGTCGAACGTTACACTATCCGCGTATTTTTCCGTGCATCATTGTTGCCGTGCGCAACGGCGACCAAATTCTTCTAGCGCAGCATCCAAGACACCGTAATGGTATGTACACCGTGATTGCAGGCTTTGTTGAGGTTGGGGAAACACTTGAACAGTGTGTGGCTCGAGAGGTGAAAGAAGAGACCGGTATCGATGTGGCAAACATTCGTTATTTTGGCAGCCAGCCTTGGGCGTTCCCGTCCAGCCTGATGATGGGATTTCTGGCGGACTATCAAGGTGGAGAGTTGAAGCCGGATTACAGTGAATTGAGTGACGCGCAGTGGTTTAGCGCGGACGACTTACCGCCGGTGGCACCAGAAGGAACCATCGCGCGATCCTTGATTCAACAAACTCTGGATGAGATGGATTAATTCACTCATTTATAGACAAAAAAAACCCTCCGATAGGGAGGGGGTAAGTAAGATGTCGTTATGAGATGCTGAGTAGCGAGTACTCAGGTTATAATTGTTGTTTTCGCTAGCAAACAAATTTTTAACACTCTTGATGATTGGGTGCAAATTAAGCACTGATTTAAAAGTTAATAACTTGATCTAGGTTGCAAAGCACACAGCTTTTGCATGGAAAACAGTGTTAGAATAGCGCCCCTAAATAGAAGCCGAATAGTTGGAAAGACGGAATGACTGAATTAAAAAATGATCGTTATCTGCGTGCGCTTTTAAAGCAGCCTGTGGATTACACGCCAGTATGGATGATGCGTCAGGCAGGACGATACCTACCTGAATATAAAGCGACCCGTGCTGAAGCGGGCGATTTCATGTCTTTGTGTAAGAATGCAGAGCTGGCGTCAGAAGTCACGCTGCAGCCACTGCGCCGTTTTCCACTTGATGCTGCCATTTTGTTCTCTGACATCCTAACTATCCCGGATGCAATGGGGTTAGAACTCCGTTTTGCTGCGGGTGAAGGCCCGGTATTTGATAAGCCGATTACCTGCAAAGCGGATGTTGAGAAAATTGGCATTCCTGATCCAGAAGGTGAACTGAAGTACGTAATGAATGCAGTGCGTCAGATCCGTAAAGATTTGAACGGTGATGTACCTTTGATTGGTTTCTCTGGTAGCCCATGGACTCTGGCAACTTACATGGTTGAAGGTGGCAGCTCAAAAGCCTTCACTAAGATCAAGAAGATGATGTACGCAGAACCACAGACGCTGCATCTGCTACTGGATAAACTCGCAGACAGCGTTATTGAGTACCTAAACGCACAAATCAAAGCGGGTGCCCAGTCGGTAATGGTTTTTGATACTTGGGGCGGTGTCTTAACGCCACGTGATTACAACCTGTTCTCGCTACAGTACATGCATAAAATCGTCGATGGCTTGATTCGTGAGAACGATGGCCGCCGTGTTCCTGTTACTCTGTTCACTAAGAACGGTGGCATGTGGCTAGAGCAAATCGCTGCGACTGGCTGTGATGCTGTTGGTTTGGACTGGACGATCAACATCCAAGATGCGGTTAAGCGTGTGGGTGATAAAGTGGCGCTGCAAGGCAATATGGATCCATCGATGCTTTACGCTTCACCAGAACGTATCCGTGAAGAGGTTGCGACCATCCTAGAAGGCTTTGGTGACGCAGGTACAGGCCATGTATTTAACCTTGGCCATGGTATTCACCTCGATGTACCGCCTGAAAATGCTGGTGTGTTTGTTGAAGCGGTTCATGAGTTATCCAAGCCGTACCACAAATAACTAAGAAACCGATGAAAGCGCCTGGTCTAATCAGGCGCTTTTTTGTTATTGGTTAATATACTCAGTTATACTGATAATATTAATGGAAGAGGGTACGGAAAACGAATGAAGACACGCGACAAAATAGTGCTTGCCGCATTGGAACTCTTTAATGAACACGGTGAGCGTAATATCACCACTAACCACATCGCAGCACACATAGACATTAGTCCGGGCAACCTTTACTACCACTTCCGCAACAAACAAGAAATCGTTCGTGAAATTTTTGCGCTTTATTCTAATGAGCTGCTAGAGCGATTTTCGCCAATTCATGGTCAACAAGAAAGCCTAGTACTGCTCAAGCATTATCTAGACTCTATCTTCAATCTGATGTGGAAGTACCGATTCTTCTACGCCAACTTGCCAGAAATTCTCCAGCGTGATGATCAATTGCATGATGACTACATTCAGGTACAGGAAAAGCTGCAAACCAATCTAATCAATATTATGCGTGCTTTTGTTGAGCTGGAACTGTTGAAAGTTGAAGAGCATGAGATGAAACCTCTGGTGACCACGTTGCATCTGATTGCTTCCAGCTGGCTCGGTTACCGTGCTGCCATGTCGCCAAAAACTCAGATCACAGAGCAGGTGATTCATCAAGGAATGCTGCAAATGATCGCGGTGGTGAAGCCTAAAGCCACCATACAAGGTCTTGAACAATTACAGTTGCTGGAAGATGGCGTTAAAGCAATTCATGCTTAACCATAACCAAATGCGATTGTCGAAATAAGGCTAACCCCTTAAAGTATCTAAAGATATTTTAAGGGGTTTTTGTTTATGCACTACGATGTGTTCAATGGTGATGCGGATGGCATTATCGCGCTTCTTCAGCTGCGTTTGGCTGAACCCAAAACGTCGACTCTGATCACCGGCGTTAAACGTGATATCAAACTGCTCGATTCCCTTAATTGCCAGGCGAGTGATTCCGTCACCGTACTGGATATCTCGATGGAGAAAAATAAGGCGAGTTTAGAAACGATTCTTGCCGCAGGTGCTCAGGTATTCTATGCCGACCATCACAAGTCCGGTGATATTCCACAGTCCACCAACCTCGATGCTCACATTAATTTAGAGGCCAATACCTGTACCGCCTTGATTGTGGATGAGTTGCTGCGAGGTCGTTTTCACTTGTGGGCGATAACTGCTGCATACGGTGATAACTTGATTGCAAAAGCGGATGAGCTGGCTGGCAGAGCTGGCCTCACCGATGAACAGAAAGAGCAGTTGAAAGAGCTGGGGACATTAGTTAACTACAATGGCTATGGGGCCGAGCTGGCGGATCTGCATTTTGACCCTGCTCAGTTGTTTAAGCACCTTTTGGCTTATGATGATCCTTTTGCTGTTATTACTGATCAACGCTCTCCTTATCATACTCTCAAATCAGCGTATCAAAGTGATATGGATAAGGCGCTCGCAGTTCAAGCTTCTTATCAAAGTGATGTGTTGGGTGTGTTTGAGCTGCCTAACCAGGCTTCTTCGAGACGTATCAGTGGCGTTTACGGCAACTGGCTGGCGAATCAAACTCCAGATCGTGCGCATGCTGTACTTTCCGAGAATGCGGATGGGAGCTATACCGTTTCCTTACGTGCGCCGCTGAATAATAAGCAAGGAGCGGGAGATGTATGTGCTCAGTTTGCGACGGGTGGCGGTCGTGCAGCAGCGGCGGGAATCAACGCCTTAGCTAAAGAGCAGATTGACGCGTTTATTCAAGCAGTTGAGGCCTACTACGCCTAGTCTTGCGAGAGCAAATGGCGGTTATCTTGTCAGCCAACCCTTAGGGTTTTGAGTTTTACTGTTGCGGCGGATTTCAAAGTAAAGTGACGCTTGTGGCTGGCCACCTGTGTCACCAGCCAATGCGATAGTCTCGCCAGCGGAAACTTTATCACCTTCTTTCTTCAGTAAGCTTTGGTTAAAACCATACAAGGTCATGTCGCCTTTTCCGTGGTCGAGTAGAATCACCAAACCATATCCTCTGAGGTAGTCTGAAAATACGACAGTACCAGAGTAGACCGCTTTCACTGACTGACCGTAATTGGCGTCAATCACCATCCCTTTCCAGTTTATCTGACCCGTTTGGCGCGAGCCGTAGTTGTGGAGAATTTTGCCTTTAAGCGGCCACGGTAATCGACCTTTACGCTTCGCTAAGCCGTCCATAGGAACTGCATTGAGTTTAGCTGCTTTCGCGGCTTTAGCCGCTTTGGCAATCTCAGCTTTTAAGCGTGTTTCATTGCGCTGCAGCTCTGACAGGTAGACCTTATCACTGGTGATGTTCTTTTTGATGCTACTGACGGTGCCTTTTCGCTTGGACTGCTCTTTCGTCAATTGCTGGCGCTTTTGATTCTGCTGCGCGATCAGTTTAGTGATTTGCTGCTTCTCTAGCTTGAGTTGCGTTTCACTTTCTACGAGTTGATTAACGGTCGTTTCCAACTCTTCAATTGTGAGCGCTCGTTGTTTGGCCAAGTGTTGGAAATATTGGCTGATTCTGTCTTCTTCAACGCCTTGGTTAAGAATACTTGCAGAAGACTTGGCGCGCTGGGTGACATAGTAGGTCTGTAACAGCTCAGCAAGCTTTTCGCTTTGCTGCTGCCTTTGTGCTTTTAGTGAAACAATCTTTTTCTCTAACGAAGCAATACTGGTGTTGGTTTTACTCAACGACGATTTGGCTTCTTTGATTTCTTTCTCAAGACGTACGATACCCAGTTCCTGCTTTTTGAGAGACTGTTGTAGGGAGTCGAGTTTTTTCTGTTGCGATGTTAACGCTTGTCTTTGACGTGAGATTTCACTACTGACGCCTTTTAATTCTGAAGGCGATGAAGACCAACTAGGGAAAGCCAGTGTCGAGGCAACAATCAATACGAATGCAGAGAGCTTTGGAAAAGCTGTTAGTCGTCCTTGTCGTCGTGTTGCCATGTGAAAAGTCTGTCCTAAGTCTTTGAGAGGAAGTCAGTATACCCAAACACATTCCTTTGAAGAAAGAGTAATGTCAAAACTTGTTGGTGGAGAAATAAAAAAGCCCGAGCGTGAGCCCGGGCTTTTGAGATTTGAAGATTGGCGACTTACTTAACTAGCACTTCACCAGACATTTCTGCCGGGATTTCTAGACCGGCTAGAGAAAGCATGGTTGGCGCAAGGTCAGACAGTTTACCGCCTTCTTTGAACTCAACCGCTTTGTCACCGACGTAGATTAGTGGTACTGGTAGGTTAGTGTGAGCAGTGTGGATGCCACCCGTTTCTGGGTCGATCATCATTTCTGCGTTACCGTGGTCTGCGGTGATCAGCAGCTGACCGCCCACTTCTTTGATGGCTTCAACCACTTTACCAACGCTCTCGTCCAGTGCTTCAATCGCTTTTTCGGCGGCTTCGTAAACACCAGTGTGGCCAACCATATCCGCGTTCGGGTAGTTACAGATGATGGTATCGAATTTGCCAGACTTGATCGCTGTTACCATTTTGTCAGTTAGCTCTGGAGAGCTCATCTCTGGTTGCATGTCGTAAGTTGCTACTTTTGGAGAAGCAACAAGTTGACGCTCTTCGCCTTCGAATTCGTTCTCTACGCCACCATTGAAGAAAAACGTCACGTGTGCGTATTTCTCGGTTTCAGAGATACGTAGCTGAGTTTGACCTTGCTTAGATAGCCACTCACCGTATGTGTTTTCTAAAGACGCTGGTGGGAAAGCAATCGCTAGTGGGATATCAGCTGCGTATTGAGTCAGCATCACGAAGTTGATTGCTGGGAATACAGCGCGCTCGAAGCCGTCAAATGCAGGTACGAATGCACGAGTGATTTGACGTGCACGGTCAGCACGGTAGTTCATAAAGATAACCGCATCGCCATCTTGCATGATGGCATCTTCTTGGCCTTCGGCCTTGATTGCTGTTGCTTTAACGAACTCGTCGTTTTCTTCACGAGCGTAGGCCGCTTCCAGACCGGCAACTGCCGTTTCCGCAGTGAATTCCGCTTTTGCTTGAGTAAGAAGATCGTAAGCAACTTGAACGCGATCCCAGTTGTTGTCACGGTCCATTGCGTAGTAACGACCAACGAGAGAAGCAACACGACCTTTACCTAGTTTCGCAAATAGGTCTTGGAAACGTTGTAGTGAGTTTTCAGCACTACGTGGTGGAGTGTCACGGCCGTCTAGGAAACAGTGTAGGTAGATTTTCTCAGCGCCACGAGCTGCTGCCATTTCAACCGCTGCGTAGATGTGATCTTCGTGAGAGTGAACACCACCAGGAGACATAAGACCCATGATGTGTACAGCTTTCTCAGCTTTTACTGCCGAGTCAATGGCTTCTACTAATGCAGGCGTGTCTGCAAATTCACCATCGGCGATAGATTTAGTGATACGAGTCAGGTCTTGATAGACCACACGGCCAGCGCCGATGTTGGTATGACCGACTTCAGAGTTACCCATCTGACCATCAGGAAGACCAACGTCTAGGCCAGAAGCAGAGATCAGTGTGTTTGGGTTATTGGCAAGCAGACCGTCGATAACTGGCGTTTTTGCGTTCGCGATTGCGTTGCTTGCAGTATCTTCACGGTGACCGTAGCCGTCAAGAATGACTAGAGCCAAAGGCTTCTTAGCTGACATAGTGATGTCCTCGTCAAATTCAAAGTAACTTAGAAAACAAAATTAGCGTAATTTTACTACACTTTTTAACCAAAACTGTAGGATAAGATCAAATATTGTTAGTGAAATATCGTTGTTATCTTTCACCTTACTCCTGGCGTGGCACTCGATTCTGGTCTGTTTTCCTATCTTGTTGATGTTATTTTCACTCATTATGAGCATATATAAAGTGGGTTATAACTATTGCTCTAATAGTCTCTAACTGACTAATAACCCCGTGCCAACAACCGCTAGAATAGCGCCAAACCAGGCGAATCGATTCGGACGCTTCTTGGTGTAGATCCAAAGTATCGGCAGCAGCATGATAGGGGTAGTAGAAGAAAGCAGGGCAACCATGCCGACATTACCTTCTTGCAGTGCGTACAGGATAAGTGTCATACCCACGGCCATCGCGAGGAAGCCGTTAACCGCCGTGATGGCAAACAGGCGCAAATTCATTGGTAGTGTTGCTTTCGCGAGCTTCGCGCCACTGAGGAAAAAGACACAATGAGCTGCAAAGGCCGTCATCATCCGCATAGCGGAAGCCGCGACAGGATCTATGGCCGTCTGCATCACTGGTTTTGCAATGATGCCGCCGAGTGCTTGGCATAGCGCGGCAATTAACCCTAGCCCAATCCCCAGCCAGATATTGCCTTTTATGGATTCCAGGTGATTATTACTTTGCCCTTTGCGACCAAAAAAGATAGCGGTCAGCACACCGGAAAACACCAGAGCGGAGCCGATAAGCTCGATACCCGTCATGGTTTCGCTAAACAGGAAGTAGCCGAGAATGGCGGAAAATACCGCATGACAGGAAAACAGCAAGCCAGCTTGGCGCGGGCCCATACGGTTCAAACAGGCGAACAGTGCGGTGTCACCGATAAAAATACCAATCAGCCCCGACAGCGCCATGGCTGAGATGGCACTGGTTTCAACCGTTGCCCATCCTCCGGTGAGAGCAGCCATTGAGGCGAGAATGACGGAAGTACAGCCCATTCTCCAGCGGCTGTACGCAAAGGTACCAAGATGCTGAGCGGGGCCAACAGAAAGCAGGCTGGCAACCGCCCAGAGAAAAGCGGCAGCCAGTGCCAGCCATTCGAATCCCATATGTTGTTCGTCCTGTGAACAAAGAAATCAATAGGCTGACAATATGCATTAAATGGTTTTAGAAACAAAGTCTAAACTTTAAAACGCTCCACTTCAGTTCGGACGGTATTGGCAGAGTTAAACATGTTGGTCGCACTTTCGCTGCTGCGCATGGCCTGTTCTGAGAGAATATCGGACGCGTCCTTAATCCCCTGAGTATTGCGGCTAATGTCTTCACTAACGGCACGTTGTTCTTCTGCGGCGCTGGCAATTTGCAGTGCCATGTCATTGATTTCTGTAATCGCAGAAGTGATGGTATTGAGACTTTCATACGCTTGCTGAGCGTAATCAACACTGGTACCTGCTAAGGCGGTACTGCTCTCCATACTGTTGACTGCCAGTTTGGTATTGTTTTGTAACGTTTCAATCATGTTGCGAATTTCTTCGGTAGAACCATGTGTGCGTTGGCTCAATACTCTGACTTCGTCCGCTACGACGGCAAAACCACGGCCTTGCTCACCGGCCCGCGCAGCTTCGATTGCAGCGTTGAGTGCCAGCAAATTGGTCTGTTCGGCGATTTCTCTAATGGTGGAGAGGATTTGATTGATGCTCTGTGTATTACTCTCCAGCTCAGAAATAATGCCGGATGCAGCTGAAACCTGATCGGCCAGCTCTACAATAGCCTGGCGGTTTTTCTCAATAACTTGTTGACCATCTTCACAAGCAGAAGCGGATCCTTGAGAAGCGTTAGCAGTCAGTTCCGCATGGCTGGCGACTTCCGCTGCGGTAGCAGACATCTCATGGATGGCGGTGGCGATCTGATTGACGTCGTTTTGCTGTGTTTCCACTTGCTGTGACGATTGTTGTGACAGTTGATTGGCCTGTTCAGCCTGAACGGCAAGCTCCTGGCTGTGATGAATAATGCCACTGAGCATGGATTGCATCTGACTCAGGAATTGGTTGACGTGCTGAGCCAATTCGCCGATCTCGTCCATACGACGAACTTCGATTCTCTGAGTTAAGTCACCTTCACCCTGAGCCAATTGTGACAGGGCTGCTGAGAGCGTTTGCAATGGCTTGAGCAACCGAGTGATAACGTAGGTGCTGATGGATGCGATCAGAATGTAAAGGAAGATTGAAGCAATCGCAGTGAACTGGATTTGCTCGGTCACTGACGCAAACGCCATATCCTTGTCCACGACGATGCCGAGTGACCAATCAGTATGAGGAACATTGGCAACAAATATCAGTTTATCGCCCTGTTCAGGCCAGCTGACGGTGGAAATAGAAGAGGTGTTGACCAACTGCTGGACTTTATCCGCTGACAGTAGTGGGTTGAGTTCGGTCAACGGTTGCTGGCTCAGCTTTTCATCTTGATAAGCAACGATGTTGTTATTGCCATCGACCAAGAATGAGAAACCATCGTTATCCAAACTCACATTAAGGACTTCTTCAATGATACTGGTGACGGTTAAATCGGCGGCGAGAACACCATTCTTGCTTCCACTGAAGGCTTTAGCAAAGCTGACAACGATGCTGCCATCAAAGTCCTGATAGGGTTCGGTGACAATCAATCCATTGGTTGCCATAGCATCTTTATACCAAGGGCGGGTGCGAGGGTCGTAATTGGCTGGCCAGTCTTCAGTTTTGTCACCATAAGCGATAGAACCGTCCTCAAAGCCAGCATAAACCGATAGGAACCCACCGGCCCGCTTAGTGATCAGCATCTCTCTATCGGCATTGTCCGAGTTGAGAATGCTCGTTTCATTCGCCAGCATCATGTCGCTGCGAATGGAGAGCCAGTCGCTGATATAGCGAGAAGTCGCGTGACTGACGTTTGTCATTTCACTATTCAGTGCAGAAGTAGTTTCTTGTTTTAATTGACTGACGGATATCCAAGCTTGGACACCGGAGACAATCGCAATAATGATCGCGATAGCGATCTGGATCTTTAGCTTGATTGTGTTTCTCATTGCCTTTCCTTAATACTGAGACAACCTATCGAAAATCAGAGTGTGTTGGTATGAATTAGTGATTACACCCTGTTAGTGCGAAAATTCACGTAGGAACTGCTGAAATAGCTATGAATGTTGGTTTAACAGGCTGATGTTATAGAAGTTATTAAAATATAGATTTGATCTATATGGATATTCAGAGAGTGGAATATCAATGAAGTGGTACCTTTTTACCGAATTGTGACTTCTTGCCCATTAATAGAGCAAGAAGTCCAAGGTCACTCTAAGTCAGTAATAAGGCGGCAATATAGACGATGATTAAACCAATAACACCAATGATCACGCCTGTTTTAGCCATGTCTTTACTCTCAATAAGTCCCGTCGAATAAGCCAGAGAATTTGGTGGGGTAGAGACAGGTAGAATCATACCGAGTGAGGCTGAGAAGGCGACGACGACCAGCAATCCTTGCAATCCCCCCATGGAAGAGAGGCTTTCCATTGAAGCGCCAATAGCGGCTGCAATCGGCATCAAAAGGTTAGCTGTTGCAGTATTGGACATAAAGTTGGCCATTAACCAGCACACAATCGACATGGTAATCACTACAGCTACAGGTGAGAGGGCTTCATAATCGATCGCGTGTGCGAGCGCGGCTGCCAATCCGGTTTTATCCAAGCCAATGCCGATTGCGATACCCCCTGCAACCAGCCACAACACATCCCAGTTGATCTGTTTCAGTTCGGCTTTGCCCATAATGCCCGTTAAGGTGAAGACCGCGAGTGGAATTATCGAGACCACATAAGTGTTCATCCCGTGCACTTTTGTGGTCATCCATAACAAGATAGTGGCGGCGAATGTGGCGTACACCACCATGGCGCGCCAGTTGCGTTGAAATTGCCCATCAAGTTTGAGCGTCATGGTTTTCTGAGAGGAAGGGAAGAGCTTTTGTAGCAAAAACCAAGCGATCGTCAGCTGAATAATGACAAAGGGGAGGCCCATCATCATCCAGCTTAGAAAGTCGATGCTGTTTTCACCGGTTAGATATTGCAGAGCTATCGCGTTAGGTGGCGTACCGATAGGGGTTGCGATGCCCCCAGTATTGGCAGCAATTGGTATACATAAAACGAGTGCTTTGATGCCGATGTCACCTTTGGGAGCTGAAGCGACGATCGGGCCAAGTAGCGCCAGCATCATTACAGTAGTAGCGGTGTTGGACATGAACATTGAGAACACGGCAGTGATCAGCATCAATCCAAGCATGATGAATTTAGGCTGGTGGCCAAAAGGTCGCAGCAAGACTCGTGCGAGGTTGTTGTCCAGCTCATATTTTGATGCGGCGATGGCTAAGGCAAACCCACCCATAAACAGGATGATAATAGGTGAGGAAAACGCACTGAAGATATCGGTGTATTTCATGAGTTCGCCGAGATCGTGCCCCGCTGGTGGTGTACGGAACAAGTGCAGACCTTTATCGGAAATCATGATCAGCTCAAGTGCAATGATCAGAATCGAGGTGGCAAAGACAGGAACAGGTTCAAGCACCCATAGTAGGGCAGCAAGCAGAAATATTGCCAGCAGGCGATGTTGTATTAGGGTTAGATCTGCTATGGGTATGGTATCAATCGGCATCATCAATACCGCGACGGGTAAGCCAAAGCAAATCAGTAATTTGATCACTATCGTTTGATCAATTTTAGGCATAAGGGTTTAACCTCAAAGCGAAACTCTGCGGCTAAGAATAAAGAATAACCAAATTAAGGTCTTAGATTGAGATGGAAGTTTTTGAATGCAATAAAGAAATGTTGCGTAAGGTTTGTTTCTGGTCAAAAAAAGCCCCGAAAAATCGGGGCTGTTGAGGTTATTCTTGCTCTTGCTCTTGCTCTTGCTCTTGCTCTTGCTCTGGAGCGGTAAGGTGAGCGTAGGGTGTCCCCATCACAGTTGTGTGGCCGTTAGCCATAGAGTCATCAAACTTGATTGCATCTTTAGCAAATAGGTTGATAACCGTTGAGCCAAGCTTAAATCGACCCATCTCTTCACCTTTTTTGAGGATGACCGCTTTGTCGCCTTTGCTTGGGTAATCCCATTTGTAGACAGTATTGCCACGCGGTGGAGTGATGGTACCTGCCCAGATTTGTTCTATGCTACCGACGATGGTCGCGCCGACTAACACTTGAGCCATAGGGCCAAATTCGGTGTCGAAAATACACACTACGCGCTCATTACGCGCGAACAGGTTTGGTACATTTTCTGCGGTCAAAGGATTTACCGAGAACAGGTCACCCGGCACATAGATCATCTGACGAAGTGTACCGTCACAAGGCATGTGCACTCGGTGGTAATCACGTGGTGAAAGGTAAAGTGTTGCAAATTCGCCATCGGCAAATTCAGCCGCAAGGTCAGCGTTACCACCCAATAATTCTTGAGCCGTAAAATCATGGCCTTTTGCCTGAATGAGTTTGCCATCCTGAATAGGGCCAAACTGGCTGACACAAGCATCTGCTGGATGAGTAATGATGCTTTCCCCTTCAGTGATTGGGCGCGCACCGTCTTTCAGCTCACGGACAAAAAACTCATTGAAGGTTTTGAAATGCTTAGGATCAGAGTGCTTGGCCTCGTCCATATTGACGTTGTACTGCTTGATGAACCAGCGAATAACGGCAGTGGTTAGGCTGCCCGCTTTTGCGGATGCCAATTTACCGACCAAACGGGTTAAAACGTGTTGAGGGATCCAGTACTGCAGTCCAACTTTAATCTTATCCATTGTCATAAATTCCAATGCTAACTGTATGTTTGCTTACTTTTGGGCGCGAGATACTACTTAAATTTGTCGGTAAAGTCAGTATCAAGCGCTGATGATTTGTGCAAGAAGCCGTTACAGATCGGCTTTTTTGTTGCGTGAGTACTGACGGTTGGCTTTGACTTCGGCCATGCTTTCAAGGATACGATGGTAGTTTTCAAAGCGAACTTCACTGATTTCACCATTTTCTACTGCTTCACGTAATACGCATCCTGGATCATCGTTGTGTTTACAATCCCGGAACTTACAGCTGCCAAGGTAGCTGCGGAATTCAACGAATGCTTTGGTGACTTCTTCAGCTTCCAAATGCCACAAACCAAACTCACGTACCCCAGGAGAGTCAATCAGGTCACCGCCCGTGGGGATGTGATAAAGTCGGGAAGCGGTGGTAGTGTGCTGACCTAAACCAGAGTTTTCTGATACCTCACCTTCTTCAATGTTAAACTCAGGCATTAATGCATTTACCAGGCTCGATTTACCGACGCCAGACTGACCCACAAAAATGTTAGTTCGATCTTTGAGTTCGGCTTCCAGTGCTGCAATGCCTTCTCCAGTCTGTTTACTGACTAGCAGCACTTTGTAACCGATACGCTCGTACTCACTCAGCCATTCCTGATATAGGTTGCGTTGCTCTTCTTCAAGTAAGTCAATTTTGTTTAGCACCAGAAGAGGGGCAATATTGAGTGTTTCAGAGGCGACTAAGTAGCGGTCAATGATGTTGAGTGACAATTCTGGCAGTACAGAAGATACGATGACCATTTGATCGACGTTTGCAGCCACTGGCTTCAGGCCATCATAGTAGTCAGGGCGGGTCAGTACCGAGCTGCGTGGCTCTACGGCTTCAACAACGCCGTTTATGCCTTCCATTGATTCCAGACCAGCACGCCAGATCACCTTATCACCAGAGACCAAGGTCTCGATACCACGGCGCAAATTGCAACGGTGGATTTCACCGCTTTCTGCATCTTCAATGTCGGCATGTTGACCAAAACGAGTAATCACCAGACCTTTTTGAGTTGCGCCCAGCATGGATTCTTCCCATTGAACGGAATCCTCTTTTGCTAGTTTACGTTTCTGGTTACTTCTAACTCGTCTGACTTGACCTTTGGTTAGCTTTTTCTTCTTTGCCACAATTGTCTACTTAACTTTAATCATCTTGATGGATCCTAGGATAGCTACCCTGAGGATCAGAATTTGGGTATAGTACCTCTTTTAGCATAAAACCAATAGGCAACGATTTATGTCCTTTAGCGATCAAAATTTAATTTGGATTGATCTCGAGATGACAGGTTTAGACCCAGAAACCCATAAAGTCATCGAAATCGCCACTATCGTCACGGATAGTGAGTTGAATATTTTAGCTGAAGGACCGGTACTTGCCATCCACCAACCAGAAGAAGAGCTAGCTAAAATGGATGAGTGGTGTACGACTACGCATACGGGCAGCGGCTTAGTGGATCGCGTTCGTGCCAGTAAAGTGACTGAACAGGACGCGGTTCGTCAGACTATTGAGTTCCTGGAACAGTGGTTACCAAAGGGTGTGTCGCCAATATGCGGTAACAGTGTGGGTCAAGATCGTCGCTTCCTATACAAACACATGCCTGAACTGGAAACGTACTTCCATTACCGCTATATCGACGTCAGTACACTTAAAGAGCTGACCCGTCGTTGGAAACCGGAAGTATTAGACGGCTTTTCTAAGAAAGGAAGTCACTTGGCGTTGGATGATATCCGTGAGTCAATTGCTGAGCTAAAGTATTACCGCCAAACAATTTTTAACATCTAAAAAACACGGCTTTCTATTAAGAGTAATGATGGAAAAGCCTCACTTAGGTGGATAAAACTTCTATTCTGTGTGCTTTTTCATCAAACAGAAAAAAAACGCCTTTTTTTTGCAGGAAGGACTTGCATCACAAAAAAATGCTCTTATAATTCGCAGCCCTAAACGACGGAAACGTTGTTAAAGCGACACTAGCTCAGTTGGTAGAGCGCAACCTTGCCAAGGTTGAGGTCACGAGTTCGAACCTCGTGTGTCGCTCCAAATTTATAGCTGTCATCGTGCTTAACGGTGAGACAATACGGACGCGGGGTGGAGCAGCTTGGTAGCTCGTCGGGCTCATAACCCGAAGGTCGTCGGTTCAAATCCGGCCCCCGCAACCAAATGCGACACTAGCTCAGTTGGTAGAGCGCAACCTTGCCAAGGTTGAGGTCACGAGTTCGAACCTCGTGTGTCGCTCCAAATTTAAAGCTGTCATCGTGCTTAACGGTGAAACAATACGGACGCGGGGTGGAGCAGCTTGGTAGCTCGTCGGGCTCATAACCCGAAGGTCGTCGGTTCAAATCCGGCCCCCGCAACCAAATTTTAAGGTGTTGTGATTCGCTAGCTCGTCGGGCTCAGCCATTCATAAAACCTAGCGAAGGTTATCGATTCAATTCTAGCCTCCGCAACCAATTCTCCTTATGAGAATATGCGACACTAGCTCAGTTGGTAGAGCGCAACCTTGCCAAGGTTGAGGTCACGAGTTCGAACCTCGTGTGTCGCTCCAAATTATTAGGCTTTCATCATGCCTTGAATGATGAAATACGGACGCGGGGTGGAGCAGCTTGGTAGCTCGTCGGGCTCATAACCCGAAGGTCGTCGGTTCAAATCCGGCCCCCGCAACCAAATGCGACACTAGCTCAGTTGGTAGAGCGCAACCTTGCCAAGGTTGAGGTCACGAGTTCGAACCTCGTGTGTCGCTCCAAATTTAAAGCTGTCATCGTGCTTAACGGTGAAACAATACGGACGCGGGGTGGAGCAGCTTGGTAGCTCGTCGGGCTCATAACCCGAAGGTCGTCGGTTCAAATCCGGCCCCCGCAACCAATTCTCCTTATGAGAATACGCGACACTAGCTCAGTTGGTAGAGCGCAACCTTGCCAAGGTTGAGGTCACGAGTTCGAACCTCGTGTGTCGCTCCAATTTTCTAAGCCTTCATTATGCTTTGAATAATGAACTGCGACACTAGCTCAGTTGGTAGAGCGCAACCTTGCCAAGGTTGAGGTCACGAGTTCGAACCTCGTGTGTCGCTCCAAATTCTTCTCAGACTTCAGATGTCTGAATCGACCTTAAAGGTCACCGCTCTTTATCTAATGCTGTGAAGCATAAACCAATCAAAATCATAATTAGTCCTCCATTAGGGTGGGCGTTTTTATGTCTAAAATTCAAATCAGCACGAGATGTGCTCGTTTTATTTTTTAATGACAAGCCTCGGTGAGTCAGGGCTGGCTGTAAAAACTAACAGAGTTATCCACAATTATTGTCCTGTGGATAAGTTGGTGGGTAACCTGATTATGGATGCTGATTTGAGTCGAAGAGAAATGATCTTTTGTGTTATGAAAGTTTCTTTCTGATTCCTGATATTAAGCTAAGTCTTTGTATTAAAAGAATTTATCGCTTAGCCGTTGTTAGCTAAAGAGAATCTCGTTCGATCATTAAGTGATTGTTTTTTGATCCTGGTCATTTATGGCTAATGTGATTAACTTCTTTAGCTGAAAGAAAACAAGCAATCGCCCTTTCTTTTTTCCACATTCTCGTTTTTAGAGCTAAATCAAATTACGCCGTGTTATATCAGGCAAAGTTTATGCATCTCTGGGGAGCCCTTTTTGCACGATACGGATTAGCCTATTTAGCTTAGTCGATGAATGGGGTATTTGGGCAATTTGTTGCTCTATCGCCCAACGAATATGTTCATCCAGTACTTCACTCAATCCTATACGCAGCTCTAGTGCCTCAATAATATTAGCTGAATATGGCGCATTGCCCATGGCGATCGACAAATTTCTTAACCATTGGATATGACCTATTCTTCGAATGGCAGAACCTTCCATATTTTTGAGAAATGTTTTTTCATCCCATGTAAACAGAGTAACAAGATCTGGTGAGGTTAACGCCTGTCTACGATGAAAATCTTCGCGTTCAGTTAATTCAGAGAAGCGGTTCCATGGGCAAACAAGCTGGCAGTCATCGCACCCATAAATACGGTTACCCATAGGCTTACGGAATTCTTCAGGAATCACGCCGTCGAATTCAATGGTCAGGTAAGAAATGCATCGTCGTGCATCAACGACGCCTTCTTCAATAATGGCTTGAGTAGGGCAGGAAGTGATACAAGCGGTACATTTACCACAGTCACCTTGGTGCGCTTCATCGACGGGCAAAGGTAAATCGATGAGTAGCTCACCAAGAAAAAACCAAGAACCACAATCTTTATCCAGAATGAGGGAGTGTTTTCCGGTCCAACCTAGTCCTGCTTTTTGCGCTAAAGGACGCTCGAGAATAGGCGCGGAATCGACAAAAGGGCGGTAGCCAAACTGCCCCACTTCTTGTTCTATTTTCTGGCCAAGTTTCTTTAGCTGGTTGCGTACCAGTTTGTGGTAATCTCGGCCTAGTGCATAGCGGCTTATATAAGCTTGGGTGGGGTCGGCTAAGTTGGCTGCAAATAGCGCTTCAGGAGGGAGGTAGTCCATGCGGACGCTAATGACTCGCACTGTGCCAGGCAGAAGCTCAGCAGGTCGTGCTCGCATCATGCCGTGACGTGCCATCCAATCCATCTCACCGTGATAGCCGGCATCAAGCCATTTTTGCAGTGCTGCTTCGTGTTCACTCAGTTCAACATCGCAGATACCGGCTTTCTGGAAGCCAAGCTCTTGTGCCCAAACTTTGATCTTGTTTGCGAGCTCTTGGTAGTTCATGCTAATGACTCTGGTGAAATGGGGGGCGGATCTTAACGGATCTTTTTCGTTGAATCTAGCAGCGAAATCAGAGAATTCATGCCAAAATAGCAGGAATTTGGCTTTTACTTACACAACAGACCTTGTCTCTCAATTCCAACCCAGTTTACTATTCCTGTTCTTTTGATTTTTATATAGTCACCCAGTAGAGATTGATCTTCATGACCACGAAACATTTTGCCCTTAAAGATGAACAAGCAACGATTCAATTAGGGACAGTCTTGGCAAACCTATGCTCTCAACAAACCACCATCTATTTACATGGTGATTTGGGCGCTGGTAAAACGACATTCAGCCGAGGTTTTGTGCGTGCACTGGGTCATCAGGGAAATGTGAAAAGCCCAACCTATACCCTAGTGGAGCCGTACCAGCTAGACCAATGGCAAGTTTATCATTTTGATCTATACCGCTTAGCCGATCCGGAAGAGTTGGAATTCATGGGGATCCGAGATTACTTTACTCCTGATGCGATTTGTTTGGTTGAATGGCCAGAGAAAGGTCAGGGTTTGCTTCCTCACGCAGATCTGGATATAGAGTTGCGCTATGAAGGTGAAGCGCGCGTGGTTGATCTCACTGCCAATAATGATTATGGATCTAAATTACTTGAACAGTTGGAGTTATGATAATCAATAAATTCGTTCGAGCTGTCTCTGTCTCTTTTCTCCTAGCTCTGTTTCTTTTGCCCACTGGTGTGTGGGCAAATGCTCTTGAAAGTATTCGTGTTTGGCCGTCTCCTGACGAAACCCGTGTGGTGATTGATTTGGCATCGGAGGCGGAGTACAGCTATTTCACACTCAGCAGCCCTGATCGCTTAGTCGTGGATCTCAAGCAGACTTCCATCAATACGAAATTACCGATCAACGTCTCAGAAAGCCCTGTTCTGAAAAGGATTCGTAAGAGTTCACCACCACAGAAAGGTACCTATCGACTGGTGTTTGAGCTCAAACGCAAAGTGACGCCACAGTTGTTTAAGCTGGCGCCTACTCCGGGTGGTCAATATGGTCATCGTTTGGTGATCGACATGCCTCATGGCTCATCCTCTTCATCTACCACAGCAGCCAAGCCTTCTTCTTCAAGTAGTTCACCTCAAGTGAGTCGAGACGCCTCTCAGCTATTAGGTACCGCTGATATTGTTGTTGCGATTGACGCTGGCCACGGTGGTGAAGACCCAGGTTCTATCGGGCCAAGCCGCAAGTATGAGAAGCATGCGACTTTGGCAATCTCCAAGAAAATTGCTGCTCAGATCAATGCCGTTCCGGGCATGAAAGCTGTGTTGACCCGCCGTGGTGATTACTTTGTGAATCTCAACAAACGCTCCGAAATTGCGCGTGGCAGTAAGGCACATTTATTAGTTTCAATTCATGCTGATGGTTTCCGTACTCCGCAGCCGCGCGGTGGTTCAGTGTTTGTGCTTAATACACGTCGAGCGAATTCAGAAATCGCCCGTTGGGTAGAGAATCACGAAGAACAGTCGCAACTACTGGGTGGTGCAGGTGAAGTTCTTTCTAAGAACACCAGCGATAAGAATGTTAGCCAGACGTTGTTGGATCTGCAGTTTAGTCATTCACAGAAAGAAGGCTATAAAGTTGCGACTAAGATCCTCAAACAGATGAGCAGCGCTGGAATTAAACTGCACAAGAAGCAGCCTGTGAACGCCAGCCTAGCGGTATTGAAGTCGCCTGATATTCCATCTGTCTTGGTTGAGACTGGGTTCATTACTAACCCGACAGAAGAAAAATTACTTTTCCAACGAAGCCATCAAGATAAATTAGCGCGCGCGCTGACTAAAGCAATTGTTCAGTACTTTGAAGCGAATCCACCTGAAGGTACCTTGTTCTCGAATCGTGGTAAGACGATCAAACATAAGGTTAAACGCGGTGAATCGTTGTCAGTGATTGCCAAAAAATACGGTACGACAACGAAAGCCATCATGCAGACCAATAAGCTGAAAAGTTCTGGTCTCGCGATTGGTCAGGTGCTGACGATCCCAGGTTCAAAAGGTGCAATACCAGTACCTAAAGTGACGAATCCGGTGGAAACCAAGACCATCACTCATGTGGTTCAGAGTGGGGAATATTTGGGTAAGATTGCTGCGCGATACAAAGTGTCTGTTGCAACGATTAAACGCGAAAACAAACTGCGCTCTGATACGCTGAAGCTCGGTCAAAAACTGAAAATTACCGTCAGCATGAAAGATCAGCCATTGCGTAAACACAAAGTGAAGCGTGGTGAGTTCCTTGGGAAAATTGCCAGCCAATACGATGTGAGTGTCAGCGCGATCCGAAAAGCCAACAATCTGCGTTCAGATGAACTGGCGATTGGTCAGGTTCTGATCATTCCGAATAAGTAGCGATAAGCATGACGATTAAAATTCTTCCAGCACGACTGGCTAACCAGATTGCCGCAGGGGAAGTGGTTGAGAGACCTGCTTCCGTTGTCAAAGAGCTGGTCGAAAACAGTTTAGACTCTGGTGCGACCCGGATTGATATTGATATCGAAAAAGGCGGCGCTAAGCTTATCCGTGTGCGTGACAATGGCAAAGGCATTGCCAAGGATGAGTTGGGTTTAGCTTTGAGTCGTCATGCGACGTCAAAAATACACAGCTTGGATGATCTTGAAGCGATCATGAGCTTAGGGTTTCGTGGCGAAGCGCTTGCTAGTATCAGTTCTGTTGCTCGTCTGACACTGACGTCTCGTCCTGCAACGCAAGATCAGGCTTGGTCTGCGTACAGTGAAGGGCGCGAGATGCAAGTGAAGCTGCAACCGACAGCGCATCCTATTGGTACGTCAGTCGAAGTGCTGGATCTGTTTTTCAATACGCCAGCTAGGCGTAAATTCCTCCGCACAGAGAAGACCGAGTTTACTCATATTGATGAGCTGCTAAAACGTATCGCTTTAAGCCGATTTGACGTCACGATCAATTTGCGACACAACGGAAAAATGATCAAACAGTACCGAGCGGCTAAGACTCAGGTTCAAGAAGAAAAGCGCATTGCAGCGGTATGTGGCAACCCATTTGTGCGCAATATGTTGAAAATTGAGCTTGAACACCAAGGGCTCAAGCTGCATGGCTGGATCACGACGCCTGAAGGGGCGCGTCAGCAAAGTGATCTGCAATACTGCTACGTCAATGGCCGTATGATGCGTGATAAGTTGATCAACCATGCCATTAGACAAAGCTACGAGACAAGTCTACGTCCTGATCAGTTTGCCACTTACGTGCTGTTTATTGAGATTGACCCTCATCAAGTTGATGTGAATGTCCACCCAGCGAAACATGAAGTGCGTTTCCATCAGGCTCGTCTAGTACATGACTTTATTTATCAAGCGTTGAGTGATGCTCTAGTACAGAGTGCTCAGATTGATAAACCCGACATCAATGCCTCCGCATTTCATACAGAACCCGTTACACCGGAAACACCTACTCCCGTCACTGCCGACACCAATCCTGTGTCTGAGAGCGTGTATCGAGCAGTGGAAAAAGTGTCTGCTTATCCTGGTCAGCGAGGCTATGAAGAAAAGCGTCAAGCTGAGAAAGAGCGTACTCAGGTACGTGAGGCTGCAGCGAAAAGTGACTGGGTAGAATCACGTCCTGTACCTCGGCAAAAAGCGAAATCTGAAGAGCGCTATGGAGAGCCAGCACCAAGCAAGCAGGAAGTGCGTGCTTACAAAGAGTTGCTGGAAACACCAGTGTTGTCTCAGAAAGCCCCTTCAATTCCTTCAGAACTCGAACCGGTACCTTCAGCTCTCGCAGAGCCTGCTGAGACAATAGAGGCATTGGGCAAAGCTGTCTGCGTGACTCAAGGCCAGTACTTGCTTATGGGAGATAAGCTAGGAGCGAGGGTAGTCTCAATGGCTAAAGCAGAATGGTTGCGTGTGAATGGACAGCTGTCTCTCAATGGAGGTGGATTGAAGAGTCAGCCTCTCTTGGTGCCATTGTCATTGAAGCTCGATCCTCAGCAGATCGAAGCGTCTCAACAGCATCACGCAACGTTGATGCAGTTTGGCATAGAATTGAAGAGTCGAAATTCATCCTCATTGATGATCATGGGGGTACCTCAGCCGCTTCGTCAGCAAAATTTGCAACAATTAATACCAGATCTGTTATCTTACGCCGCTTTAATATCAGAGAATGATCAAATATTGCCACCACAGGCGCTCTCTGATTGGTTAACCAACCAGATCACACAGGTTAAAAGCGACTACACTTTGTCGGAAGCAATACAGGTCATTGCTGAGATAGAACAACTTTGGCAGGGCAATCTGCCTTTGGATGACCTTGCTTTTGTTCGCCCTGTTGATTTTTCTGCAACCATTGCAGCGATGAAGTTATGAAGAATGAATTACCTTTGGCCCTCTTCCTAATGGGGCCAACCGCATCGGGGAAAACCGATCTGGCTATCCGCCTACGAAAAAAATTTCCCGTGGAAATTATTTCTGTGGATTCCGCTCTGATTTACAAAGGGATGGATATCGGTACCGCCAAGCCTGATGAAGAAGAGCAGGCACAGGCCCCGCACCGACTGATCGATATTCTCGAGCCAAGTGAAGCTTATTCCGCCGCAGACTTTCGTCGCGATGCGTTGAATGAAATGCACAAGATTGTAGAGCAAGGCAAGATCCCACTCTTGGTTGGTGGCACCATGCTCTATTACAAAGCACTACTGGAAGGTTTGTCACCTCTTCCGGCTGCAAACCCTGAAATCCGTCAGCAAATTGAGCAAGAAGCATTGACTCTAGGCTGGGAGGTACTGCACGATCAACTCAAAGAGATTGATCCGGTTTCTGCTGAACGAATCCACCCGAATGATCCGCAAAGATTGTCTCGGGCATTGGAAGTTTATCGAATTTCAGGTAAAACTCTTACTGAACTGACTCAAACCAAAGGTGAAAGCCTACCGTTTAGAGTAAAACAGTTCGCTATAGCTCCCAAGGAAAGGGCTGAACTCCATCGCCGAATCGAATTAAGATTCGACAAAATGATGGAAGCGGGGTTTGAGCAAGAAATGCGTGAGTTGTATGCTCGCGATGATCTTAACCCAGATCTTCCTTCTATTCGTTGCGTCGGTTATCGGCAGATGTGGGATTATTTGGATGGGAATTGCACGCTTGATGATGCCGTATTTAAAGGTATTTGTGCGACCCGCCAGTTGGCCAAGCGACAAATCACCTGGTTGCGCAGCTGGGATGATTTAACTTGGTTAGATAGCGAAAACATAGAACAGTCTCTAGAAACCGTATCAAATGCCATAGCGTCTGAAGGTTTTAGCTGTGTATAATGTGATCGCTTTTGCGTGAATGTACCCTGTAAAGGATCTGTTACTTGAAATTTGATGGTAAAGCCGTCATAACAGGTAACGACAGGGTGTTTTTTATCGTTTAGCTCAGATGCAAAGGCCGCACCTAGTTTTGCAGCGCACCACTAGCTAAATAACTAGAACAAAATTACAAAATAAGGAAAATAAAATGGCTAAGGGGCAATCTCTTCAAGACCCATTCTTAAATGCATTACGTCGTGAACGTATTCCCGTATCAATCTACCTAGTAAACGGAATTAAACTACAGGGTCAGATTGAGTCTTTCGATCAATTTGTTATCTTGCTGAAAAACACAGTAAACCAAATGGTATACAAGCACGCTATCTCTACGGTAGTTCCTGCTCGTCCAGTTAGCCACCACAGTGGTGAGCGTCCTCAGGGTGGCGAGCGTCAGCAAGAGAAATCAGAAGATTAATTCTCTGAACAAGAAAATTAGTATTATTTTAAGGAGTTGATTGCTTGTTTGACCGTTATGAAGCCGGTGAGCGAGCCGTACTTGTTCATATCAACTTCACGCAAGAAGGGGAGTGGGAAGATCTCAGCGAGTTTGAAATGCTGGTATCTTCAGCTGGTGTCTCAACGTTACAAGTTGTAACTGGTAGTCGCCAGTCACCACACCCTAAATATTATGTCGGAGAGGGTAAAGCTCAGGAAATTGCCCAAGCGGTGCAACTTGCTGCTGCGGATATAGTGATATTCAATCACGCCCTCTCTCCTGCCCAAGAACGTAACCTAGAATCGTTGTGTAAATGTCGAGTCCTAGATCGTACCGGTCTGATCCTCGATATCTTTGCTCAACGCGCCCGAACACACGAAGGTAAATTGCAGGTTGAGCTCGCTCAGCTTCGTCATATCTCTACTCGACTTATTCGTGGTTGGACTCACCTTGAACGACAAAAAGGTGGTATCGGTTTACGTGGTCCAGGTGAAACCCAGTTAGAAACTGACCGACGTCTTTTGCGTGATCGTATCAAAGCTATCTTGCGCCGCTTGGAAAAAGTGGCAAAGCAGCGTGAACAAGGTCGCCGAGCCAGAAATCGAGCGGAAATCCCAACTATCTCTCTGGTTGGTTATACCAACGCGGGTAAATCCACCATGTTTAACCGCATTACCGAAGCGGGCGTATATGCAGCGGACCAGCTGTTTGCCACTTTGGACCCAACGTTGAGAAAAATTGAGCTTGCGGATGTGGGAACAGCCATTTTGGCTGACACGGTTGGATTTATCCGACATTTACCCCATGACCTAGTCGCTGCTTTTAAAGCGACCCTGCAAGAAACGCAGGAAGCTGACATTTTGTTACATGTTGTCGATGCCAGTGATGAGCGTTTTCGTGAGAATATTCATGCTGTTCATGAAGTGCTTGAAGAGATTGATGCCCATGAGGTACCTGCTCTTCTCGTGATGAACAAAATTGACAATCTCGAAGACCAGAAACCTCGAATTGAAAGGGATGAAGAAGGTGTTCCTCGTGCCGTTTGGGTTTCGGCAATGGAAGGCATTGGTATTGAACTGCTGTTTGATGCTCTGACTGAGCGCTTAGCTAGTCAAATGGTTCAGTATCAATTGCGAATACCGCCACAACATCAGGGGCGCATTCGTAGTACATTCTTCCAAATGAAATGTATTCAACGAGAAGAATATGATCAGGATGGTAACTTGTTGATTGATGTTCGCATGCAACAAGTGGATTGGTCTAGACTTGAAAAAAGAGAAGGGGCAGTTTTACGTGACTTTATAGTTACTTAAATGACTGCTACAGTATAACGTCATATCAAATGATGGAGCTTTCTAATGGCGTGGAATGAGCCTGGTAATAACAACGGCAACAATGGCCGCGATAACGACCCTTGGGGGAGTAATAATCGTGGTAACAAAGGTGGCCGTGATCAAGGACCGCCAGACTTAGACGAAGTATTTAACAAACTGAGTCAGAAACTGGGTGGAAAGTTTGGTGGTGGAAAAGGAGGCAAAGGATCTTCTATCGGTGGTGGCGGTGCACTAGGTTTTGGTGTCATTGCAGTAATCGCGATAGCAATCTGGTTCTTTGCGGGCTTTTACACCATCGGTGAAGCAGAACGTGGTGTTGTTCTACGATTGGGTAAATACGATCGCGTCGTAGATCCTGGTCTGAACTGGCGCCCTCGCTTCATTGATGAAGTTACTCCTGTCAACGTACAGGCAATTCGCTCACTGCGTTCATCTGGTCTAATGCTGACTAAAGATGAAAACGTTGTGACGATAGCGATGGATGTTCAGTACCGTGTTGCTGACCCATACAAATACCTATTCCGCGTGACGAACGCAGATGATAGCTTACGCCAAGCGACCGACTCTGCGCTTCGCGCAGTGATTGGTGACTCTCTGATGGATAGCATCCTGACGACTGGTCGTCAGCAAATTCGTCAAAGTACTCAGGAAACGTTAAATGAAATCGTAGATAGCTACGATATGGGTGTTGTCATTGTTGACGTCAACTTCCAGTCTGCGCGTCCACCTGAGCAAGTTAAAGACGCATTCGACGATGCTATCGCAGCACGTGAGGATGAAGAGCGTTTTGAGCGTGAAGCAGAAGCTTACCGTAACGATATTCTTCCAAAAGCGACGGGTCGAGCTGAGCGTCTGAAGAAAGAAGCGTTAGGTTACTCTGAGCGCGTAGTTAATGAAGCACTTGGTCAAGTAGCGCAGTTTGAGAAACTACTTCCTGAATACCAAGCAGCTCCTGAAGTTACTCGTAACCGTTTGTACCTAGATACTATGGAACGCGTTTATTCAAGCACGTCTAAAGTCCTGATTGATTCGGAATCAAGCGGTAACCTTCTGTATCTGCCTATCGATAAACTGGCGGGTCAAGAAGGTAAGACTCAAACCAAACGTAGCACGAAGTCTTCTTCTGCATACGATCAAATTGAGCTAGAAACTCAGACAAATGAGACAACTTCAGACTCGCAATCTCGTTCAACTGGTTCACGTCAAGGGAGATATTAAGAATGCGTAAGTTAATGATCCCTGTATTAGTCGTTACCATTGTTCTACTGCTAATGTCAGTATTTGTCATTCAAGAAGGCGAACGTGGATTGGTGATTCGATTTGGTCGTGTTCTTGATGATAACGGCGTATCAAGAATCTACGAGCCAGGCTTGCATTTTAAGATGCCGCTATTCGATCGAGTGAAAACTCTGGATGCGCGTATTCAAACAATGGATAGCCGTTCTGACCGTTTCGTAACGTCTGAGAAAAAAGACGTGTTGATCGATACTTACGTTAAGTGGCGCATCTCAGACTTCGGTCGTTACTACCTAACCACTGGTGGTGGTAATACGTTGACAGCGGAAGCGCTACTTGAACGTAAAGTTACCGACGTACTACGTTCTGAAATTGGTGCTCGTGAGATCAAGCAGATTGTTTCTGGCCCGCGTAACAAAGATGTACTTCCTGAAAGTGCAGACAGCGAAGAAGTGACAACTGAAGCGGCTCTTGAAGCGCTAGAAGTTGACGGTGAGCGTGACCAAATTATGGAGAACGTTCTTGTTGGTACTTCAGATAGCGCAATGACTGACTTGGGTGTTGAGATCGTTGATTTCCGTATGAAGAAAATCAACCTACCTGACGAAATCAGTGAGTCTATCTACCGCCGTATGAGAGCTGAGCGTGAATCTGTAGCGCGTAAGCACCGTTCCCAAGGTCGTGAGAAGGCAGAAGTTATCCGTGCACAAGCTGATCTAGAAGTGGCAACAGTTCTAGCAGAAGCGGACAAAACTGCACGTGTAACTCGAGGTGAAGCGGATGCGAAATCTGCGAAAATCTACTCGGATGCTTATAACAAAGACCCAGAATTCTTTGGCTTTATGCGTTCTTTAAAAGCTTATGAGACATCATTCAGCGATAAGAGCGATATCTTAGTACTGGATCCGAAGAGTGACTTTTTCCAGTACATGAATAACTCTGCTGGTGCACCAGCGAAGTAAGTTCAAGTTGATAGATAACAAAGGCTCCCTTGTGGAGCCTTTCTTTTTTTGAGGAGTTACGTATGTCGAACTCATTGTGGGTCGCATTAGGTTTGGTGTTAATCGTCGAAGGGCTAGGGCCTTTAATCGCCCCTAATGGCTGGCGTAATATGGTTGCTCAGTTAAGTGAACAACCAGACAATCAACTCAGGCGTATCGGAGGTTGTTTAGTGGTAGCCGGTGTCGTGATTGCGTACGTGTTTAGTTAGTAATGTGGAGGCGGGGTTTCTTGAGATGGATCGGCTAAATTAGATGAGTCTATGTTTTTGACCTTGCCCACCACGTACTTCATCTGGTCCTGCATTTTTGTGATCAGCAGCTGTTGCTGGCTCAATGCATCATTAAGAGACTCAATGGTCTGTTCTTGAAAGGCCAGCTGGCACTCCATGTCGTTTAGACGGTTCTCCAATTCTTCAACACGCTTTTCTGTCATGATTAGTAGTCCACGCTCCAAGCTTGAGCAATTCCAGCGGAAGTGCCCGAGATCACTCGGTTCTGATTGTCAAAAGCTGCATCATACACCACTGCACGTGGAGGGCGAGTATCTTTTAAAGGCTCGGCTTCAAATCCCTCGACCTTTTTACCTGTTTGTACGTCCCAAACCATAATTCGGCTTGAAGGAGTACCTGTGACAAGGAACTGCCCATCATCCGAGAAGCGGGCCGTTGAGAAGATCAACTGACGAGAAAAACTGCGCAGGTTGGAAATTTGTTCTCCAGTTCTAAGGTCCCAGATGATTGCCTGATTGCCTCCATCAGACGTAAAGGCATACAAACCATCTCTTTGTAGGGCGACACGATTGATGCGCTGCTCATGCTCAAAGCTCTTGAGAATTTGCCCTGTACGGGTATCCCATAGATAGGCGGTATAATCATTACCTCCCGATAAAGCGAAACGACCATTAGGAGATAGGGCGACAGAATTCACTTTTTCATTGTGGGCAAGGAACTCTAATCGTCTTCCAGTGACTAAGTTGACGTAAATGGCCTTGCCGTTCGACAAGCCCAGCAAGACTTGTTCACCATTGCTGGCAATGTCGACATCGCGAATTAATCCGTCGGAGATGGACCACAGACCTTGTGCTTGTGTCCAAGCTAAATCCCAGACAGCGAAGTTAATTTGCGTTGCTGTGACGGCAAATCGGCCATTATCTGAGATACGGATTCGAGAAACGGTACTAGCTTGAGGATCTTGTTCGCCTAATGAGGCAAGCTGCTGGCTTTCGTAGAGATCCCACAATACCAGTTGATGCTCTTTGGAGTACAAAAGGGCAAAGCGGGCATCTCGGCTTAAGGCGAAACTGGTGGTTCCCAGAGGTTCAATTACCCAACGTTGATCATCCTGCGTGGAGAAAAAGCAGCCATTTAACGCTGCGATGACAAACGTAAGTATCAGAGTGTGAAAAATAATTCGCATTAAATACAAAGATCCGCTTTAGTTAACGTTTAATTAAAACGCATATTGGTTATAGTGGTACAACATGCTTATGAGCACCAGTCTAAATTACAGATTTGTGCGCAAAGACAAATGGTTAGCCATTAATTGGAGAATTCAATGAAATCTATTTTTAAGGTGTCACTGCTTGCAGCAACAGTAATGTTGGCGGTTGGCTGTCAGAAAGAAGAAGAAGCTAAAACAGAAGCAGCACCTGCAGCCGAGCAAGTGCAAGCAGAAGCCGGTAAAACGGTTCACTTTAAAACCGACGATGAAAAAGCAGCTTACGCGATTGGCGTATCGTTCGCTAACTACCTGAATACTAGCCTAGATAAGCCAAACGAAATTGGTATCAATCTAGATAAAGACCTTGTATTGAAAGGCATTGAACATGTGTTTGCGGGTAACCCTGAGCTAAATGAAGAAGAAACACGCGCAGCACTTGAGTCGCTAGACAAGCGTGTAGCTGAAACGATGCAAAAGCAAGCAGCAGAAAAAGCAGCTGAAGCAAAGAAAGCGGGTGATGATTTCCGTGCTGATTTCGAAAAGCAGGAAGGTGTGAAAAAGACTGAATCAGGTCTACTTTATCAAGTAATGACTCCAGCTAAAGGTGATCAACCGAAAGACACGGATACGGTTCAGGTTCATTACAAAGGCACATTGATTGACGGCACTCAATTCGATAGCTCATACGATCGTGGCGAACCAGCGACGTTCCCACTTAACCGTGTGATTTCTGGTTGGACAGAAGGCGTTCAGCTGATGCCTGTGGGTTCTAAATTCAAATTCGTTATCCCACCAGAGCTAGCATATGGTGAGCAAGATACACCAAGCATCCCTGCAAACTCGACATTGGTATTTGAGGTTGAGCTGCTGAAAATCGATAACGGTGAAGGTGAGCAAGCGGTTCAATAAACCACCGTTCTCTTAATAAAGATGGAAAGGCCTGACGAAAGTCAGGCCTTTTTTCATTTTCTGAGCGCTGTATCGCGTGAATAATTTGTTCTAAATCACTAGATAGCGGCATTGCTAGATGTTCAATTCAAAATTTCTGATAAACTTACACCAATTTGTTGATTTTTCGCTCGAAGGCTTAAAAAGTGACAACTACAGACACAGTAAACACGGATATGTTGCTCGAAATGGAATCTGTCAATGTGATGCCATTTAGTGAGCATGACAAAATTATATTGAGATCGTACGAAGCCGTTGTAGATGGCATCGCAAGCCTGATCGGCCCATTTTGTGAAATCGTGCTCCACTCACTGGAGGATCTCAATACATCAGCCATTAAAATTGCCAATGGCGAAAATACAGGTCGTCAGGTCGGTTCACCAATCACGGATTTAGCATTGAAAATGCTGCGTGATATCGAGGGCTCTGAACGCAACTTCTCGCGTTCATATTTTACCCGCGCTAAAGGTGGCGTGTTGATGAAGTCGATTACCGTTGCGATTCGTAATGGTGAGAATCGGGTGATTGGCCTTTTATGTATCAACGTTAATCTCGATGCGCCTTTCTCTCAGGTGTTACAGTCTTTCATGCCAACAGAAGAAGCAAAGCAAGCGGCATCGTCAGTTAACTTTGCCAGTGATGTGGAAGAGCTGGTGGACCAAACGGTTGAGCGTACAATTGAAGAAATCAACGCTGATAAGTCAGTATCGAACAACACCAAAAACCGTCAGATTGTGATGGAGCTGTACGATAAAGGTATCTTCGATATTAAAGATGCGATTAACCGAGTTGCCGATCGCTTGAATATCTCGAAACACACAGTGTACCTCTACATTCGCCAGCGCAAGACTGAGGATGACGAGAGTTGAGTTGTTTGAGTTACACCTTAGTTGTTAACGGTTCTGTGTATGGCAGCCAGTCTGCTCGAACGGCGTATCAGTTTGCCCGTAGTTTGATTGGTAAAGGTCATCGGTTAGTGAGTGTGTTCTTTTACCAAGATGGCGTAACCAACGGAACCGCTCTGAGTGTACCAGCGAATGACGAATTTGATGTGGTTAAAGCGTGGCAATCTCTGGCTTCAGAACACGCCGTGCGCCTTGAGACTTGTGTTGCTGCCGCATTGCGTCGTGGTGTAGTTAGTCAGGATGAAGCCAACCAACACAGCTTGATGCAAAGTAACCTTGCGGATGGCTTTCATCAGGCTGGGTTAGGCAGTCTGGCTGAAGCCATGCTTACCCAAGACAGAGTGGTGCAGTTTTGAGTCAGTTAACCTATGTATTCCGCAGTGCCCCCCATGGCAGCGCGTCTGGCAGAGAAGGGGTCGATGCCTTGTTGGCGGCGTCAGCGTACTGTGAAGACATCAGCGTATTGTTTATTGGTGATGGGGTGTACCAGCTGATTGCCGGTCAGCAAACAGGCGATATCCTTAGTAAAGATTATTCACCTATGCTCAAATTGTTTGATCTCTACGATATCGAACAAGTGTACGTCTGCTCGGATTCATTAGCTGAACGGGGTTTAGCGCAAGCTGACTTAGTCATCGACGCTGAATCGCTATCTATAGTTGATATGCAGGCGCAGCTCCATCGCGCTGGCAAAGTACTTTCTTTCTAAGGGAATCATGTTACATATTGTTAAGTCTGTGGCGGCTCTGGAAGACGTCGTTAAGGTGTATGCCGATGGCGATGCTTTGCTATTGATTGAAGATGCTGTTTACGCGGTTAATCCCCAACATAAGACGTATCCACTAATAAAAGGCTTCAATACCTTTGTGTTGCAGAGTGATCTGGCGGCCCGTGGTATCCTTAACCGCATGAGCCCATCGATAGAGATGGTCGACTACGAAGGCTTTGTTGACCTTACTTCTGAGCAAGAAAACTCTCTCACCTGGGATTAAGTCTTTTCCTTGGCAGACTGTGAATAAGCATTTACGGCACACACGTTCGAGTTGAACAAAAAAGATCCGTATATTTCTTGACACACCTCTCACTGCTGCATAGAATTTTGCGTCCCTATTTGTACGAAGTGCTTTAGTACGGCGTGTAGATAGGGTTAGATTTTTCACAAAGCTTACTTTTAAGTAAATCAGGAGCTAGTTAATGGCAACTATTAACCAGTTGGTACGTAAGCCACGTGCAAAGCAAGTTGTTAAAAGCAACGTGCCAGCACTAGAAGCGTGCCCACAAAAACGTGGTGTATGTACTCGTGTTTACACTACTACACCTAAAAAACCTAACTCGGCACTACGTAAAGTATGTCGTGTACGTCTAACAAACGGTTTCGAAGTAACTTCGTACATCGGTGGTGAAGGTCACAACCTTCAAGAGCACTCAGTTGTTCTAATCCGTGGCGGTCGTGTTAAAGACCTTCCGGGTGTACGTTACCACACAGTACGTGGTGCACTTGACTGTGCTGGCGTAAATGACCGTAAACAAGGTCGTTCTAAGTACGGTGTGAAGCGTCCTAAGTCTTAATCGTCTTTTCTTTTAAAGAGAAGCGTTAAGTAAGGCCAAACACTAAAATTAATATTAATTTTTGAAGAAACTGTAAAGTTTTGGATAACCTGAAGAATAAGACAACGGAGAAATTCCATGCCACGTCGTCGCGTCATCGGTCAGCGTAAGATCCTTCCAGATCCAAAGTTCAAATCAGAACTGCTGGCAAAATTCGTTAACATCCTTATGGTTGACGGTAAAAAATCTACTGCAGAGAAAATTGTTTACACTGCACTAGATGCAATGGCTGAGAAATCTGGTAAAGATCACTTAGCTGTATTTGAAGAAGCTCTTGAAAATGTTCGCCCTGCGGTAGAGGTCAAATCTCGTCGCGTGGGTGGTTCAACTTACCAAGTACCTGTAGAAGTACGTCCGGTTCGCCGTAACGCACTTGCTATGCGTTGGGTAGTTGAAGCTGCGCGTAAGCGTGGTGAAAAATCTATGGCTCAACGCCTAGCTGCTGAAATGCTAGACGCGTCTGAGAACAAAGGTACTGCTGTTAAGAAACGTGAAGACGTTCACCGTATGGCAGAAGCGAACAAAGCATTCGCTCATTACCGCTGGTAATACCTTTCAGTGCCGCGAGAACCCTCGCGGCGCTACTCTAGTTCCTATGCGCAAGCTTAGGAACTATTGCTATATCTAGGGCACGTGAAAATTGCCATGAGCAGGCTAAAATGCAACTAGAAATAGCAATAGTCCCTAATTCAAGAGGATTCAATCGTGGCTCGTAAAACACCTATTGAGCGCTACCGTAACATTGGTATCGTCGCTCACGTAGACGCAGGTAAAACAACCACAAGTGAACGTATTCTGTTCTACACCGGCCTTTCTCATAAAATCGGTGAAGTTCACGATGGTGCTGCTACCATGGACTGGATGGAGCAGGAGCAAGAGCGTGGTATCACAATCACCTCAGCGGCTACGACGACTTTCTGGCGTGGTATGGATGCACAATTCCAAGACCACCGCATCAACATTATCGATACTCCTGGACACGTAGATTTCACTATCGAAGTAGAGCGTTCACTACGCGTACTTGATGGTGCTGTTGTTGTGTTCTGTGGTTCATCGGGTGTTGAACCTCAATCTGAAACTGTATGGCGTCAAGCTGACAAGTACCACGTTCCTCGCATGGTATTTGTGAACAAGATGGACCGTGCAGGTGCTGACTTCCTACGTGTTGTTGATCAAATTAAAAACCGTCTTGGTGCTAACCCTGTTCCTATCCAACTTAATGTTGGTGCGGAAGAAGACTTCAAAGGTGTTATTGACCTAATCAAGATGAAGATGATCAACTGGAGTGAAGCTGATCAAGGTACAACTTTCACTTACGAAGAGATTCCTGCAGACATGCAAGAGCTTGCTGAAGAGTGGCACAACAACCTTGTTGAGTCAGCGGCAGAAGCTAGCGAAGAGCTAATGGATAAGTATCTTGAAGAAGGCGAACTAACGGAAGCTGAAATCAAGCAAGCATTACGTACTCGTACACTAAATAACGAAATCGTACTGGCCACTTGTGGTAGTGCGTTTAAGAACAAAGGTGTTCAAGCGGTACTTGATGCAGTAGTCGAATTTTTACCATCGCCAATTGACGTTCCAGCGATCAAAGGTGTTGATGACAACGACAACGAAGTAGAGCGTCATGCAGACGACAACGAACCGTTCTCTGCACTAGCATTTAAAATCGCGACAGACCCGTTTGTAGGTACGCTAACCTTTATGCGTGTTTACTCTGGTGTGGTTAACTCTGGCGATGCGGTTTACAACTCTGTTAAACAGAAGAAAGAACGCTTTGGTCGTATCGTACAGATGCACTCAAACAAGCGTGATGAAATTAAAGAAGTTCGCGCAGGTGATATTGCTGCTGCAATTGGCCTGAAAGACGTGACAACAGGTGACACACTGTGTGACCAGAACCACAAGGTGATTCTGGAGCGCATGGAGTTCCCTGACCCAGTAATTCAGATCGCGGTAGAGCCTCGCTCTGTTGCCGATCAAGAAAAGATGGCTATTGCGCTAGGTAAACTAGCCGCAGAAGATCCGTCTTTCCGCGTCGAAACGGATGACGAAACAGGTCAGACACTGATCTCTGGTATGGGTGAACTTCACCTAGATATCATCGTTGACCGTATGAAACGTGAATTCAGCGTTGACTGTAATGTTGGTAAACCTCAGGTTGCTTACCGAGAGACGATTCGTGGTAACGCGGAAGTTGAAGGTAAATTTGTACGTCAATCTGGTGGTCGTGGTCAGTATGGTCACGTATGGATCAAACTGGAGCCATCTGAACCTGGTGAAGGTTTTGTCTTTGTTGACGAAATTGTGGGTGGTGTTGTTCCTAAGGAATACATCAGTTCGGTAGCGAAAGGTATCGAAGAGCAAATGAACAGTGGTGTTCTAGCGGGTTACCCGGTTCTAGACATTAAAGCAACACTGTTTGATGGTTCTTACCACGATGTTGACTCTAACGAGATGGCGTTTAAGATCGCTGGCTCGATGGCATTCAAGAAGGGTTCATTAGAAGCACAGCCTGTACTTCTTGAGCCAATGATGAATGTTGAAGTAACTACGCCTGAAGATTGGATGGGTGACGTTGTTGGTGACCTAAACCGCCGTCGCGGTATGATCGAAGGTATGGACGATGGTGTGGCTGGTATTAAGATCATCCGCGCTCAAGTACCACTATCTGAGATGTTTGGTTACGCAACTGATCTACGTTCTGCAACTCAAGGCCGTGCGTCTTATTCTATGGAGTTTAACGAGTACGCTGAAGTACCGAAAAACTTTGCAGATAAAATCATTGCAGACCGTGGTTACTAATAAATCGTATTAACCTTTAAAAATAGCAAGACTTTTTTAAAGATCAATACGTCCAAATATTGCGCTGACGGACGTTGGCGCATAAAATAGCAAATTCTGGCGCGTCGTGATCAATAATGTTCGCGGCGAATCATAACTAGGAAGGAACACGATCGTGTCTAAAGAAAAATTTGAACGTACTAAACCGCACGTTAACGTTGGTACTATCGGCCACGTTGACCACGGTAAAACAACTCTAACTGCTGCAATCTGTACAACTCTATCTAAAGTGTACGGCGGTGAAGCGAAAGACTTCGCATCAATCGATAACGCTCCAGAAGAGCGTGAGCGCGGTATCACAATCGCAACATCTCACGTTGAGTACGACACTCCAACTCGTCACTACGCACACGTAGACTGTCCAGGACACGCGGATTATGTTAAGAACATGATCACAGGTGCTGCACAGATGGACGGTGGTATCCTAGTTGTTGCTGCGACAGATGGCCCAATGCCACAAACTCGTGAGCACATCCTACTAGGCCGTCAGGTTGGTATCCCATACATCATCGTATTCATGAACAAATGTGACATGGTTGACGATGAAGAGCTACTTGAGCTAGTAGAAATGGAAGTTCGTGAACTTCTATCTGAGTACGATTTCCCAGGTGATGACCTACCAGTTATCCAAGGTTCTGCACTAGGCGCACTAAACGGCGAAGAGCAGTGGGAAGCGAAAATCGTTGAGCTAGCAGAAGCACTAGACAACTACATCCCAGAGCCAGAGCGTGCAATCGATCAGCCATTCCTAATGCCTATCGAAGACGTATTCTCAATCCAAGGTCGTGGTACAGTAGTAACTGGTCGTATCGAGCGTGGTATCCTAACAGTAGGTGACGAAGTAGAAATCGTAGGTATCAAAGAGACTACAACAACTACTTGTACTGGTGTTGAGATGTTCCGTAAGCTTCTAGACGAAGGTCGTGCGGGTGAGAACGTTGGTGCACTTCTACGTGGTACTAAGCGTGACGAAGTAGAGCGTGGTCAAGTACTAGCTGCTCCTAAGTCAATCAACCCACACACTAAGTTTGAGTCAGAAGTATACGTACTTTCTAAAGACGAAGGCGGCCGTCATACTCCGTTCTTCAAAGGCTACCGTCCACAGTTCTACTTCCGTACAACTGACGTAACTGGTAACATCGAGCTACCAGAAGGCGTAGAAATGGTAATGCCAGGCGATAACATCAAGATGACTGTAGAGCTAATCGCACCAATCGCAATGGACGAAGGTCTTCGTTTCGCGATCCGTGAAGGTGGCCGTACAGTAGGTGCTGGTGTTGTTGCTAAGATCTTCGACTAATTCT
>Ga0213831_1000317_pt1 | contig 40801 bp, 39 predicted proteins | sample SWATP12_FD_163421 | JGI IMG/M metagenome (GOLD analysis project Ga0213831, IMG submission 163421) | Coastal seawater microbial communities from Marineland, Florida, United States - SWA TP1 #2 | ecosystem: Environmental > Aquatic > Marine > Coastal | place: USA: Florida | collected 2016-08-06 | reverse complement strand
ACGAATAACGACGACCTGGTGCAGGTCTGAACCCGGGATAACTCCCGATAACGTGGACGGATAGAACAATAGCTATGAGTGATTACAAAGCCACATTGAATTTGCCGGAAACCGCCTTCCCAATGCGAGGGAACCTGGCGCAACGCGAACCGCAAATGTTGAAAAGCTGGGAAAAAGACGGCTTGTATCAGCAGATTCGCCAGGCCAAAGCCGGTAAAACGCCATTTGTGCTGCATGACGGCCCTCCTTACGCCAACGGAAACATTCACATTGGCCATGCCGTTAACAAAATCCTCAAAGATATTATTGTTAAGTCCAAAACCTTAGCTGATTTTGATGCGCCTTATGTGCCTGGCTGGGATTGCCACGGTCTGCCTATTGAGCTGATGGTAGAAAAGAAAGTCGGCAAGCCGGGTAAAAAGGTTACCGCAGCAGAGTTTCGTCAGAAATGCCGTGACTATGCGCAAAAGCAAATCGACGGTCAGATGACCGACTTTAAACGCTTAGGCATTTTAGGTGAGTGGGCGAAGCCCTACAAAACCATGGATTTTGATTCAGAGGCGAATATTGTTCGCGCGCTGGGCAAAATCATTGACGCCGGCCACCTGGAAAAAGGCTTTAAACCGGTTCACTGGTGTACCGACTGTGGTTCTGCATTAGCCGAAGCCGAAGTGGAATACAAAGACAAAATGTCACCGGCCATCGACGTTAAATTCCCGGTGGCAGACATTGATACGTTTGCCTCAGCTTTTGCTATTAGCAGCGACGAGTTGACCGCGCATAAAGCCGGCGTGGTGATCTGGACTACCACACCATGGACTTTACCGGCCAACCTGGCGGTAAGCTTACATCCTGAACTTGAGTACTCACTGGTTGAATTTGGTGATGATGCCCAGTGGCTGATGCTGGCGACTGATCTGGTAGAAAGCTGCATGCAGCGCTATGGCGTTGAAGAATACAAAACCGTGGCTACCTGTTTAGGTCAGGCTCTGGATAAAGCTAAATTACAGCATCCGTTCCTCGATAAAACATCGTTAATCGTACTGGGCGACCACGTGACTACTGACGCGGGTACCGGTTGTGTCCATACAGCGCCAGCTCACGGTGTGGACGACTTTAACGTCTGTAAGCACTATGATATTGAGGTTTATAACCCGGTAGGTAACAACGGTGTTTATCTTGAAAACACGCCGTTGTTTGCCGGTATGCACGTATTTAAAGCCAATCAGCCTATCATCGATACCCTGGCTGAAAGTGGCAACCTGGTGCTGAATGTGAACTTTGAGCACAGCTATCCTCATTGCTGGCGCCATAAAACACCGATTATCTTCCGTGCTACGCCACAGTGGTTCATCAGTATGGACAAATTGGGTCTTCGCGAGCAGTCACTGGAACAAATCCGCAGCACTGAGTGGATCCCAGAGTGGGGCGAAAACCGGATTACCAAGATGGTAGAAGGCCGTCCAGACTGGTGTATTTCTCGTCAGCGTACCTGGGGTGTGCCGATCCCGCTGTATATCCATAAAGTCAGCGGCGAGTTACACCCGGAAACGGCCAGCCTGATTGAAAAGGTGGCGGCAGAGATTGAGAAAACCGGCATTCAGGCCTGGTGGGATATCGATGATGCTGCACTGTTAGGCAGCGATGCCGACCAGTACGATAAAGTTACCGATACGCTGGACGTCTGGTTTGACTCAGGTGTAACCCACTTCTTCGTAGTAGACTGCCGCGACGATATCCCGGCTAAAGCCGATTTATATCTGGAAGGGTCCGATCAGCACCGTGGCTGGTTTATGTCGTCACTGATGACTTCTACCGCTATGCACGGTCATGCGCCGTACCGTCAGGTACTTACGCACGGCTTTACGGTTGACGCTCAGGGCAAAAAAATGTCCAAGTCATTAGGCAACGTAGTCGCGCCACAAGAAGTCACCAACAAGTTGGGCGCCGATATTCTGCGCCTGTGGGTCGCTTCAACGGACTACCGCGGTGAAATTGCGGTATCTGATGAAATCCTTAAGCGTGCGGCCGACAACTATCGTCGTCTGCGTAATACTGCCCGCTTCTTACTGGCTAACCTCAATGGCTTTAACCCTGAGACTGATGCGGTACCGGAAGCCGAGATGGTTGCACTGGACCGCTGGGTTGTATCAAGGGCTAAGCAGTTGCAGGCCGAAATCATCGCCGATTATGAAAAATACGACATGTTGCTGGTCTCCCAGAAACTGTCGCATTTCTGCTCTATTGAGCTGGGCAGTTTTTATCTGGATATCATCAAGGATCGTCAGTACACCGCCAAAGCCGACAGTGTTGCACGTCGTTCATGCCAGACTGCGCTGTATCACATTGTTGAGGCGCTGGTGCGCTGGATGGCACCTATCACCAGTTTTACGGCGCAGGAAATCTGGCAGGAACTGCCAGGCGACAGAGCGAAATTTGTGTTTACCGAAACCTGGTATCAGGGCTTTAATGACTTTGGCCAGGATGACACCTTTAATGACGCCTACTGGAAACAGGTAATGGTGGTTAAAGACGCGGTTAACCAGGCGTTGGAACAGGCGCGTAAAGCACAGTTGCTGGGCGGTTCACTGGAAGCCTCTGTTACGTTGTATGCCGACGATACGCTTAAAGGCCAACTGGAGCAACTGGCCGATGAACTTCGCTTCGTATTGCTTACCTCTGGTGTGGAAGTGGCGGCACTGGCCGATAAGCCGGCGGATGCTACCGCAACCGAACTGGAAGGGCTGTTTGTGAGCGTAGCGAAAAGCAGCGGTGAAAAATGTGCGCGCTGCTGGCACGTACGCGACGATGTGGGCTCTCACAGTGAGCACCCTGAACTGTGCGGTCGCTGCGTAACTAACGTGGATGGTGACGGGGAAACACGCCACTATGCCTAAGTTTATTAGCCAAAGCGGCCTGCGCTTTTTATGGATAAGCGTGATCACGGTAGTGCTGGACTTATGGAGTAAGTACGCCGTGATGGACAGCATGGCATTGTATGAGTCAATCCAGCTGGCGCCGTTTTTCAACTTCACTTATGTGCATAATTACGGTGCCGCATTCAGCTTTCTGCACGACTCAGGCGGCTGGCAGCGCTGGTTTTTTACTGCTATTGCGGTAGCGGTTTGTAGCGTGATCCTGTGGTGGTTAAAACAAACGCCTAAACAGCAAAAGCTGCTGCCGATAGCCTTTAGTTTTATTCTGGGCGGCGCACTGGGTAACGTGTACGATCGGATTGTGCATGGTTATGTCATCGATTTTCTGGATTTCTACGTAAATGACTGGCACTGGCCGGCATTTAATCTGGCCGACAGCGCTATTTTTATTGGCGCTGCCATGCTTATCTGGGACATGTTAACCAGTAAAGAAGACAACACATCAACCAGTAGCGCTAACTAACCTGAACGTAAAGAGAGTGACCGTGAGCGAAACATCAAAAGTGATTGGCGATAAAAGCCAGGTCATCATGCATTTTGACCTTAAACTGGCCGACGGTTCTGCCGCCGACAGTACCCGGGTAAATAAAAAGCCGGCCAAACTGGTGATGGGCGATGGCAGCTTAACGCCTAATTTTGAAGCCTGTTTACTGGGGCTGTCAGCGGGGGATAAAAAATCCTTCGAGCTGGCACCCGAAGACGCCTTCGGCCAGCCTAACCCGGACAACGTCCATCATATGGATAAAAGCCGTTTTGCCGCCGATATGACCCTTGAAGAAGGTATGATCATGGCCTTTGCTCAACCCGATGGCAGTGAAGTGCCGGGGATTATTCGCAGCATCGCCGGAACCTCGGTAACAGTGGATTTTAATCATCCGCTGGCTGGACAAACCGTGATCTTTGATGTTGAAATCATTGATGTTATCAACGCTTAGACTTGAGTAAGGGCGTATCATGCAAATTCACTTAGCTAATCCCCGTGGCTTTTGTGCCGGTGTTGACCGCGCCATTACCATTGTTGAACGGGCGCTGGAAATTTTTCAGCCACCTATCTATGTTCGCCACGAAGTGGTGCATAACAAGTTTGTGGTAGATGGACTGAAAGAGCGCGGCGCTATTTTTGTGGATGAGCTGGATGAAGTACCAGACGATAACATCGTCATTTTTTCTGCCCACGGCGTCTCGCAGGCCGTGCGCAAAGAAGCCGAACGTCGTGGCCTGAAAGTATTCGACGCTACCTGTCCACTGGTTACCAAGGTTCACCTTGAAGTCACCCGCGCCAGCCGCCGGGGCACCGAATGTATTTTGATTGGCCATGCCGGGCATCCGGAAGTGGAAGGCACCATGGGTCAGTATGATAATCCTGAGGGCGGTATCTACCTGGTGGAGTCCAGTGACGATGTACAAACGCTGGAAGTGAAAAATCCCAATGCACTTTATTACTGCAGTCAGACTACGTTATCGGTTGATGATACCGCCGACGTGATCGACGCCTTGCGCGAACGTTTTCCGGCCATTGAAGGGCCGCGTAAAGATGATATTTGTTATGCTACGCAAAATCGCCAGGATGCGGTGCGCGAGCTGGCTCAGGATTGCCAGGTGTTGCTGGTGGTGGGCGCGCAAAACAGCTCTAACTCAAATCGTTTACGCGAGCTGGCGGGCAAAATGGGTGCACAGGCACATCTGATCGCCGATGAGAACTGTATTCAGCGCGAATGGCTCGATGGCGTTGAGCATATCGGTGTTACTGCTGGCGCATCAGCGCCCGAGATACTGGTTAAACGAGTCATCCAGCGTTTACTCGACTGGGGAGCGGTGAAAGCCAGCGAACGTAGCGGTCGTGAGGAAAGTATTGAGTTTGCCGTGCCCAAAGAACTGCGGGTTAAACAGGTAAGCTAAAACAACTCCTTGTCTAATGCTCGCAGCAGCGTCTTGTCTGCGAGCTATTTCCCCCAAATCAAGTTACCAGCAATTGGCTGGCGTGCGATTCATTGATTCGTCGAGTGTCAGGGTTGTGCAACCCGTATCATTAGTCTGACTTCCTTTCGCCGTGGCGGTAAGCGTAAACGTGGTGGCACTAACGTTACTTACACTGAAAGTGTAAAAATCCGATGCCGGAATGCCGATATCCGCTGCAGCGCCGTAGGTAATGTTTTGCAGCCTGTAGTTTTCCTGGCTCATATGCATTTGCATCAGTGCTGTCTGAGCATCCCCCCGTCTGGTTTCCCTTACTTGGCCCTGATACGTCGGCAGAGCAATCGCAGCCAGAATACCCATTATCACAATGGCAATCATCAGCTCTATTAGTGTAAAACCTTGCACATTTTTTGTTGCTTGCATTGTACTCATATACCCATTAATTGAATCAAATACCCTGCGACATACCTTTCAGGTCTAAAATAACATCAGTCAGAAGGCGCTGAGTTTGGATTGTTATGCTATTAGTTTACTCAATAATCTGAAAAGTAACGTTATAAATTTCATTAAAAGGTATGTTATGTCTTCACCCAGGTACCAACAAGGGTTGTCACTAATAGAAGTGTTAATCGTTGTCGCCATTATAAGTGTTGTACTAACGGTAACGGCGCCTTCCGTTGTTTCTGTACAAAAACAAATGGCGGTAAAAGGCGCTGTTGAGAATACTTATTTCCTTCTGCAACTGGCTAAAAGCAGCGCCATCAGGCAAAGCTCAGATATGCTGGTTGATGCCGATGTCACGTCTACCAGCTGGTGCGTTGGGGTAACTGATACAGCCAACTGTGATTGTGCTGTGGTCAATAGCTGTACGGTAGATGGCCGTGAGCAGGTCGTCAGATCAGCAGACTTTAAACAAATCGTGATGCAGAATCTTACCTTCGATGCAAATAATCAGGTGGTGTTTGATGGCGTGCGTGGCATGGCTCCACAGGGAGCCGCTTTGGTAGAGTTTAGCGATGAAGCTAACCATAGCGTCAGAATGAATATTGCCGCCACCGGGCGTGTTTCGATGTGCAATGTGAAAGGTGATATTGGGAGTTACCCGGCGTGTTAAACGGTAAACGACAGTCTGGCTATACCTTAATTGAAATCATGATTGCCATGGTGCTGGCTATCGGTTCGCTGGCGGCGGTGTCTTCGTTGGTGGGTTACGGTATTGGCGTTAATGGCAACCTCATCAACAGCGCCCGGCTGAATGAAGAGCTGGGCAACGTTTACTCTCTGGTGCTCAGCGATCTAAGACGGACCGGGTATTCTGGCAGTACCGTAGCCATGGTAACCGATCCGGAAGCTAATCCGTCGCCATTTAATAGTTCTATTTCGGTGAGTGAATTTCCGGGGGAAGCCGCAAACAGCTGTATTGTGTTTGCTTATGACAGTAACGACAACGGCGTACTGGATAATGCTGCACCGGATGAAAATTTTGGTTACCGCCTGCGCGACGGAACAGTCGAGATAAGGCGGAATGGCGCTGCATGCATCGACACGGGCTGGGAGGATTTAACCGACAGCGATGTAATTGATGTAACGGCCTTGAGTTTTACGATTAATCAGGTGGTGGATAATGGCATTACCACCACATCAATCACGGTTGTGCTGAATGGCGAACTGGCAAGCAACGACAGTTTTTCCCGGGAGTACCGAACGGTATTGGTAGTAAGAAATTATGATAGCTAAACGTCCTCAACCACACAAACAACGCGGCGCCGTTATTCTTACTGCGGTTATTCTGCTGCTTACGCTTGCTACGCTGGTAACACTCTATACCGGCCGGGTTAAATCCTTCGAGAATCAAATTACGCTGAACACGCAAAACCGCGCTCTTGCCTTTAATACCGCCGAAGCTGGTCTGATGAAAGCGCTGGGCGTACTAAGCGAAAATCCACGCTGGGATGGCGTTCAATTTACCGAAAACTTGCCAGGACTGGGCAGCTATACCGTCGGGGGCGTGTGGCAGGTGATCACTCGTGAGTCCACTACCATGCGATTAATTACCCTGCAATCAAACGGCACCTCACCAGATGGTTTGTCTACCGTCGCGGTGCAGGAGCAGGCGTTGCTATATTCGGTTATCGCTAATCCGCCGGACGTGCCACTGATTGTTGCCGGTGGTCTGGACGTGGGAGGTAACTTTGAGGTGGTGGCCAACCCTAATGGTGGCGGTGAAGGGGTGCCTTTGTCTATCTGGACCGATCTGGATGTGGACATGACTAACGGGAGTGGCACCACCTGTGGCCTGCAGGAATTCACCGATGGCAACTGCAGTAGTGATCCTTATTCTGAAAAAGGCTTCCAGGACCTCGATATCCTTGATAATGATCCCGACTTTCCGGATGACCTGCTGGAATATATTTTTAACGTACCGGAAACCGAATGGGCCTCGTTACGTGCTGATGCCGACCAGCTGTTAACCAGCTGTGCGACACTGGGAGCTGGATCGCTCGGCCTTATTTGGGTTGACGGTACCTGTCATATTAATGCAGGTACCATCGTTGGCAGTGCTGCAGATCCGGTAATTCTAATTGTTACCGATGGCGACCTGACCATGAACGGTGGCGCCGAGATAAATGGCATGGTGTTCTCGTTTCGTAAACCCACCACGGTGGCCGATTTTGAAATCAATATGATTGGTGGCGCCAGGGTTAATGGCGTAGTGGCATCTAATCATCCCGTTGGTCATGCCAATGGTACCTATAATTCAGTTTATGACACGGATGTGCTGGATCAGTTACAACAACATGACGCCTTTCAGCGCGTCGCCAGGGTCCCCGGCAGTTGGCGGGACTTTTAGGAGGTCGTATGTATACGCGTGGTTTTTCTCTTATTGAAGTAATGATCGCATCACTGATTATCATGCTGGGCGTGACAGGGTTTGTAACCCTGCAATCAGCTTATATGCGCAGCGATGCAGATACCAACTTGCGCCAGGTTGCTCTGCAACTGGCCCAGGAGAAATTTGACGATCTCCGCCAGTTCGAAGTTGTCGAAACCACCGCAGGTATAAGCGCCTACAATGACATTGCTAACAATGTTGGCGGCGCCATTGCCTCGGGGCCGGTGGATGTCACTATCGGCTCCGACGGTAAATCCTACCAGTTTGTTCGCAGCTGGACGGTGGCCGATCAGTATTTTGTTGATACTTCCGGCGATGGTGTGGAAGATACCTGGCTGGATGCGGCCGCACTTGGCGCGCTGGGTCAGGCTGTACCTGCTATTCCGGCACAAAAACAGGTGACAGTGACGGTTGGCTGGGCAGATATTGACGGCAATACCCTGACCGTTGCAATGGATGGCAACTTTGCCCCGGTTACAGCCGGGCGAAGTTTTCAGGCATCTAACGAAACAGATAATGCTAAGGTTCAGCCCGAGGTGGCTTATACACCGGGATTAGCGCCAGATGTCATTTCTTATGATTTGGGGAATAATGAGAGCGTTGAAACCAGTAAGCCGGTACCAGATATTTCCAACAAGGGCGACAATAACGTTGTACAATTTGAAACCATTCGTTATGAAAGCGGTGCGCAAATCAGTGAGAAACTCGAACAGGAAGACTTTTTAACGGTTAACTGCAGCTGTAAGCTGGCGGGCACCGGCACCGGTTATACACCGGCTATGACAGTGCTTGACGGTGACGAAATGGTTGTGCAATCGGGCCGGCAGGAAACCAAAACCGTGGGCGTTGTGGCCAATAATCAGCAACCTGCACTGTGCGATGTCTGTTGTCGAGACCATCATGATACTGCAGCGATGGTAAGTAATGAAGAATATTACCGCACAGAAGGCGGCTTGCCTCATGGCCATTATCAGAACCTGGGCGGCGGCAGTTTTGCGCTGGCATCCGGTGTGGGCGACCCGTACACGGAAGCCTGTCGTTTTAAGCGAATCGACGGTTTTTATGAGCTTTACCCTGATTGGCAACTCATAGACATCATTGAATTTGAAACGACCTATTTAAATACCACCACGGCTTTGGATGGGTATCGGAATTACACCGAAGGTGTGATTGCCAGTAAAATTACCGGTAGCCAGCCACCGACTAAACCCACTGATCGTGACATTGAGGTGCCACCCGGCGGATATCAGTTGATCGCCCGCGGGATTTATCTTGATCGCATGACCAGCTCTCATCTGGCGGCAGTAAAAGCCAAGCTCGCTGCAAACGATCCGGAGTGGAAAGCCATAGTGCCCTTTTACGATGTAAACCTGACACTTTTGTCTAACTGGGAGTCAGCCAATAATGCGGTTGCCACTGTGACAAATGAACCTATTCAAACTGTGATTGACCCGGTCAACAATTACTATGGCACCTACAGCCGTGGCCGTGCCGAAGCCCTTATAGACGGTGTTACCAACACGCAGGTGGCCGCTTATGCTAATAACGCGGGCATTACCGGCACAGCGCCTGTATCGCCGTTCGAATACTATACCTTATTAGCCGATAACACCCTTGAAATCGAGGTGGACAGTAAATCCGGTACGCAGAAATTTTTTGGTCTGATAGGTGATATCAGTTGTCTGATAACTCAGTCTGGCGTTACGAAGAGTTGTGAAACCAACAACACGAAGAAAGCTGAGTACGTTGATTTAAGCAGTCTGGTTGTGTTGATTACACCAAGTCAGTTTACCTGCCCGGTTACCGTGCCGAAAGGTAAGTCAACGCCATTCTTCAGCTGTATTAATGTGTCTGAAAACTGGACCGGGACTATCCAGTTCCAGCTGTCTAAACCGGGGTATGGTGTAAGCATTAAGATTCAACAACCTGACGGAACGGTGGCTAACACCGATACGATAAGACTGACTTCGGGGTTAAATGCAACGTCGAACAGAGAGTATAATCTGATTATCGAGCTGTTCGAATAGCTGTAGCGCCGCTCAGCACATCTTATATGGATGGACTGGCCGGGTGAGGGCACAGATCCTCACCCGGCCGGTGTTGCTGACAATCACTTTGTAAGACTCAAGAGTATTAGTGAGTGTCAGCGCGCCGGCATAACCCTGAGCAAGACCGCGGGGTGCAGCAAAGCGTGACTGATTATTGTGGGTAAAGGTAGAGCCAGACAATAAAGCAAAACGATACTGCTGAGAGGAAATGACCTTTTCCACGCCTTCAACCGTGCAGCTGTTAGCGACCTGACAGTCACAGTCAGGCTGATCGGTAATGCCCATACACCACTGATTGCCGGTAACCACATCCACGACTACTGTTTGCTGGCGGGTAACCGCGAGGCTGCGCGCGCCCTGCATCTGAAAATAAACCGACTGAATAGCCCCTTTTAATTCAACATTTTTAATCATATTGCCAAAGCCATGTAGCCCCTGACTGGCAATAATGGCGATGATGGCAACCACTATCAGCAATTGCATAAGTGAAAAACCGCGCGCCTTTACCCTCATTGTTTATTCCTTTACATTACCGGGTTAAAAAATCAGTGTAGCGGGTGAGTCGCTCTGCTTAAGCTGGCCATAAGCAGGTAATTTGACAGATTTTTTCTGCGCATCGTCGAAGGTTATTCTCTTCTATACCTAATACCCCGCGCAGCTAACCATAAACATCAGAAATTCGTTTCTCAGTTGGGTAACATGGGACAGTGATGCAGGAGGCAGGAATGAGTAAAGTACAGCCAATGCAGTTCTATATGAAGAAGGAAACCGGAGTCGGCATGGTCGAAATTCTGGTTAGTCTGTTTGTGCTCACCATCGGCTTGCTGGGCGTGGCATCACTGCAGTTTACCGGCACGTTTAACAACGTACAGGCTGCCAGTCGCAGTCAGGCAGAGCTGGTTGCCCGTTATGTCTCAGAACAAATGGTCAGTGCAGCACAACCTGCTCAGGCCGACGATGGCTGGGAAGTCGATGATGCCTTCTTTAATGCCGATTTTTTCAATTTTGAAACCCTTACCTGTAACGACAGTAACCTTTATCAATGTTACTGCCTGACGTTACCGGCCACTGTTCCAAACTGTAGAACAGGTAATTGTTCCAGTGCAGAAATCGCCGAATACAGTGGCTGGGAAGCCAGTTGCCAGGCAGTTGGCAGTAACCCGAACATGCGTATCAGTGTTAATTGCAACGACCGTGATAACGGCGATGCCAAGGCGTGTTCCAGTGGTTCGCTTGTGACCATTGCTGTGAGCTGGCCGCTAAAAGCCGACAGCCAGACAAATATTGCTAATGATAGCCGCTGTGCCATTGGCGCCGATGCCAACCGGGCGTGCGTGGTAAAAGAGGTCACACTGTGAAATCCCAGTCTGGTTTTTCATTGATTGAATTGATGATTAGTCTGGTATTGGGACTGATCATTCTGACCGGCGTTATTCAGGTGTTTGTCAGTACCAGGGCAACCAACACGCTTAATCAGGCAATCGCCGAAGTACAGGAATATGGCCGGTATATAACGCTGCGTTTCCAGGACGAGCTGCGTGAAGTAGGGCGCTACGATCTCACTACCGCTAATATTGATAACTCCACCGATCTGGTGCTTGAGTCCAGTTTTGTGTTACGTCAACCGGTGGCCCTTGCCAATGACTATGCGGCTGCAGCAACGCTGGGCAGTATCGAGGCAACCGGTACCGCCAGCGATGAGCTGGTGGTCAATTTACTTGCCGAGCAGGACTGTACCGGAAACGCATTTGGTACTGCCGCACCTCAGCAGTTGCATATCGTCAATCACTACTTTGTAGAAAATCAGCAGCTTAAGTGTATGGGGTATAACGGTCGCTATTTGCGTGGCGTTAGTGGTAACCCGACACCGAGTTCTGAAGTTGTATTACTCGACGGTGTAGAAAGCCTGCAAGTGGAATATGGCCTGTCCGGTGATGTAAACGATAACGACGGCAGGGTGGTGACTTACGTGGATGCCAGCGGGCTCAACAATGCTCGTCTGGCCAATCAACAGGTAGTGGCTATTCGTTTGGCGCTGTTGCTTAAAAGCGCGCCTACCAATATACAAACCATCGCCAATGACCAGGTCAGGCTGCTGTCTGAAGCGCCGGTCACGCTGGATAAACAGCATTACTATCAGGTGTTCACGGTATCTGTTGCACTGCGCAACAGCCTCAATTACGTCGGGAGTGCCGTATTATGAAGAGCTCACAACAGGGGATGGTGCTGGTGTTTGCACTCATTATGCTCCTGTGTGTCACCTTATTAGGGGTGGCAGCAGTAAGCAGCAGTTTGTCGCAGTCTAAAATGGCCAGTGCCGTGCAGGCTCAGGGGTTAACCTTTGATGCGGCCGAGGCGGCAATTGCCGGCGTGGTATTTGAAGCCGAAGACCAGATTATTCTCGCCGATGTGAACCTGGACGACCCGCTTACGGCCGCTCGCCAGGGCGTAGAATTTAATCCGCTCACGGATACACTGGAGTGCGTTAATGACACTGACTGGATCAATCGCCAGCTAACCAGTGCTGGTCTGAAGAAAGGTCAGCAAAACACGGCTGCCGGCAACTTTCATAGTCAGCCAAACGTGGCCAGTTGGTCACGCACGGCGTTTGTCAGAGAAAAGCCTTGTCGTGGCTCAAGCAACGTTATTGGCAGCGGTGGACTGCGCTGTCACGTTTTTGTAGTGCGTGGTTGCGGACAAATCGAAGGCAAGCGAACCATCACGGCAAATTCACTTACCGTTGCCGTCTTTGGTCCTTCATCGGAGGCACAATAATGAAACGATTTTCCCCGGCCTGGCTGTTAAGCTTTTTTCTGTGTGTCGTTGCGCAACATGCCAGTGGCGATGATCTGGATATTTTTATCGGTACGTCCAACGCTGCACAAACCTATAATCCCAATGTACTGTTTATTATGGATACCTCCGGCAGTATGGGCAGTAAGGACGGTGGAACGGAGTCGCGCATGTTACGCGTGCAAAATGCCCTGAAGGATGCTCTGGCGTCGGCCACCAATATTAATGCGGGACTGATGCGCTTTTCGGATCATGGCGGCCCTATTCTTTACCCCACCACGGATATCGACAGAACCATTGATGCGCAATTAAGTAGCTCAACCAATGCATCGGCCAATGACGGCTACGAAATGGCCTCCTCGGTTTACACCGGCACCGATGAAGTGGTGATCAGCTTTTCTACCACCCCGGTTACCTCGGCGTTTCGTTTTGCCGATTTAAATATACCGCGAGGAGCAACAATCACTTCTGCCTACCTCAAGTTCACTTCAGCCCAGTACAATATAGCCAGCACCAATATTACCATTGCCGGAGAGCTGGTGGGTAACAGCGCTGCGCTGTCTGGCGCGGCCGGTTCAATTAGCAGTAAAACACAAACCAGCGCCGTGGTTGACTGGAGCACAGACAATGATTTTCCGTCTGACGGGGATGAAGTCAGTTCGCCGGATATTGCCCCTGTTATCCAGGAAATCATCAATCAGAGCGGCTGGTGTGGTAACAATGCCCTGACGGTATTGGTCAATGGTGAAGGGACCAGTACCGCCAGTAACCGCCGCGTGATGGCCTATGATGATGGCACGGGAACCGCCCCTCAACTGGTTATTTCCTACGACCAGACCAACGCTACCGGCTGCGTTGCAGGCAGTGCGCAATACCAGATAGCGGACTCCTATGACAACGTAGAGGAAGCTACCAACGGTTGGGAGTCCACCGGGCGCGAACTGACCTTTCGTGACAGTTCTAACAACTACATTGGATTACGTTTTACCGACGTGAATATTCCTCAGGGGGCAACGGTAACCAGCGCTTATCTTGAATTTACCGCCTATGATACCGATACCAGAAACGGCGCCACCATGCTTATCCGGGGGATCGACAGGGATGATATCGGCAATTTCAGAAATCACGGTCGAAATGACCTCAGGGATATTGGTAAAACTGCAGGCGTGACTTGGAATATCCCAGATTTCCGGCGCAACAGGACCTATCAAACCGGTGACCTGAGCAGTATTATCAATGCGATTGTTGGCCGGGGAGGCTGGCAGGCGGGCAACGCACTGGGTTTTGTATTAAGTGACTTCGACGAATTACGGGGAGCCTACTCATACAGCGGTAAACCTTCCCGGGCGCCCAGGCTTTATATTGAATTTAACGGGAATGCCACTGCCGGCAACAGCCTTTCGGTTCGAGACTTGCTTATCAGTCAGGTTGATGACCTGTCGGCCAACGGTTTAACCCCCATTGTTGACACCCTTTACGAAGCGGCCTTGTATTATGGTGGCCGGCAGGTGGATTATGGCCTGACTCGCGGCAATTCATCGGTGTCTTCCAGTGTACGTCGCAGCACGCGGGTCAGCCACCGCGATGCCTATAGCGGCGCAGATTCGGTGTTACCTTATGGATGCGATCCAAGTTATTTAAGTGATTATGACTGTATCAATGAGTACATACCGAGCGGCGCGCAGTATGTGAGTCCGGTTACCGATTTACAGTGTCAGACCAACAACCATATTGTGTTGCTCTCAGACGGCGAAGCCAACAATAATCACAGTGCGGCAAAAGTGCAGGCGTTACTTAACAGCACGTGTCAGAACGCAGGTTCTGGTGAGTTCTGTGGACTGGATTTAGTGGCCAACATCAGCAAAGCCGCTACTTCGGTAATTGGTCCTAAGGTGACAACCCATACCATCGGCTTTGCGGCCAACAATAACGCCAATAATTTCCTGTATCGACTTGCATTGCAAAGCGGTGGCGGTTTTTATACAGCCAATAACTCCACCGATCTGCTGAATGCCTTTGAGACCATATTAAGAGCCGTAAAAGATGTTAATGCGACATTCGTTTCCCCCGGGGTAGCGGTAAACCAGCTTAACCGCCTGACACACCAGGACGAACTGTATTACGCGCTGTTTAAACCGGCCGAAGGCACTCTTTGGCCCGGTAACCTGAAAAAGTACCGGATTTCCGGTGATACCGTGTACGATCAGAACGGGCTTGCCGCCATAGATTCCAATACCGGTTTCTTCGCCGACAGTTCGCACAGTTACTGGTCGCTGTTTCAGGACGGGGCGGATGTTCGGGAAGGCGGCGCCGCATCGCTGTTACCGCTAACCCGCAATGTTTACTTTTTTGATGGTCCGGGCGGCATTGTTTCAAGTGCTAATCAGGTACATGAAAATAACAGTGCGATAACTACTGCCACCATGGATACGGATGGTGAAGCCGATCCTCAGGGACTGCGGGAGATCCTGCTTAAGTGGACGCGCGGCGTGGATATTAAAGACTACGATGGTGACGGCAACATTACTGAATCCCGTTTGCAAATGGGCGATCCCATTCACTCTCAGCCGGTGATCGTCAATTATGGTAATGACGACTCGGTGATATTTATTGCTACCAACCACGGTTTCCTGCATGCCTTTGATGCAGAAACCGGTACTGAATATTACTCCGTGACGCCTAAATCCCTGCTGGCCAATATTAAGGATTTCTATCAGGATAATTCCAGCTATCGTCATCTTTATGGGCTGGATGGTCATATGGTGTTACGTGAGTTCAATAATAAAAAATATCTGTATGTAGGTATGCGCCGCGGTGGCCGCGATTATTACGTATTTGATATCACCAGCAAAACCTCACCTTCTCTGGTGTTTAAAATTGAAGGCGGCAGCACCGGGCTGGATAAACTGGGGCAAACCTGGTCTCGTCCTATCATTACTAAAATGAACATGGGCGGCACTACTTATAATGTGATGATCGTGGGGGGCGGCTATGATGAAACTCAGGACACTAACCAGGTTAAAACAGCGGATGCAGTAGGCAATGCAGTGATGATATTCAATGCTGACACCGGTGCTTTGTTATGGCAGGCATCAAACACTGGCGCCGATCTTAATTTATCTGACATGCAGTATTCGATACCAGGACATGTTGCGGCAATCGATCGTGACAGTGACGGCCTGGTGGATCACCTTTACGCCACCGATATGGGCGGTCAGGTGTTTCGCTTTGATGTTTATAATGGTAAGTCCGGCAGCGATTTTATCAAAGGCCAGCGGATTGCTGATTTAGCCGGCACGAGTAATGCGGATAACCGTCATTTTTATTATGGTGTTGACGTAGCTGAGGTGGCTCTGGGCAGCAGCAATTTTTATGCGGTTGTGGTGGGCAGTGGCTGGCGGGCCAATCCTCTTGATGAAGTAGTGAATGATCGCTTTTATATGCTCAAGGACACGGGCGTATTTTTGCCCGACACCAATGGTGACTTTACCTTTCCAACTACCATCACCGAAGCAGACTTATATGATGCCACCAGCCATCATCTGACCAATAGCAATGACGCTACCCGGGAACTGGCTATTACTGAATATGAAAGTAAGCAGGGCTGGTACCTGCAAATGCAGACTGCTGGCGAGAAAATACTTTCTTCCCCCGTTATTGTTAACTATAAAGTATTTTTTACCAGTTACGTGCCCGCAGCGAGCAGCACCAGTGCCTGTGCGCCACCGGCCGGCAACAGCCGTGCATATCTGGTGAATCTGGTGGATGGCAACGCGGTGGGCGATCTCAACGGCGATGATGAGCTTGATCAAAATGATCGCTTTGCAACGTTGACCCAAACCGGTATTGCCCCCGATACTAAGATCCTTATTGAAGATGCAACCAATCCTACCATCTGTTTGGGCACCGAGTGTGTATCGGCCGTCGTGCCGGTGGATGAGGATGGCAACGAGGAAGGCTGTGTGTCAGATTTCGAATGCCTGAGTCAGAATATATTTGGTCGTTATCAACGCGTTATGCGCGGTAGCTGGTCAACCGAAGTGGAGCAATAAACGTTATGACCAAACCGTCAGGGTTTACTTTAATCGAGGTTATGATCGCAGTGGTCATCGTTGGTATTATCGCTGCTATTGGTTATCCGTCGTACCAGTCAATGTTGGTCAGTACTAACCGAAGTACTGCTCAGGCTGATCTGATGGGCTTTGCCTCGGCAATGGAGCGCCACTATGCTACCACGTTCAGTTATGCCGGCGCCGCCTCTGGCGGCAGTGATACCGGAGCCCCAGCTGTGTTTGCAGCGCATTCGCCCTCTACCGAGCCGGCGGGTAAGAAAAAGTACACCCTGACTATTCATGCTGTCAGTGCTGATGGCAGTAGCTATGAGTTGCGGGCAGTACCGGTTAGTGGCAGTCCGCAGGCGGGGGATGGTACCTTGTATTACTTTAGTGACGGGCGAAAAGCATGGGATCAGAACAGTGATGGCAGTATTGGCGGCAGCGAGTACTGCTGGTCCTGCTAACGGGATTTAACTGCAGGTTAACGCAGCGCCGGTGTGGTTTTCATTAATGCCGTCGTTATCTGAGTCCTGAGCGATGGCAATTTTACCGTAGCCATTGATAATCAGGCCAACCGCTTTATCGGCTTTACTGGTGTCATCGCAAATCGTGAACGTTGTGGTGACATTAGCGCCGCCTCTGACGTCGAACACCAGTGCTTTGGAGGGAGCGTCAATCTTAACGCTGCCATGCAGCTTTTCGGTGGAACTCAGCAGGGTTTCGTTTGTGCCCCGTTTACCGTTGCCGTCCACGTCATAAAAAGCCATGCTTGGGTAAGTCCAGTTGCTGATACAGTTCGTATAATCCTGAGAAGGACATACCACTACTTCGGTTTGTTCTTCCATGGCTTTAAAGCGGGCGAGGCGGGTCAGTGCGCTTAGTTCATTGATTTCTTTGGTCAGTATAGAATGATTAATGAATCCGCGGGCGCCAGGCACTACTACGCCGGCAATGATACTTAGCACGGCAACGGTTATCATGAGTTCGATCAGCGTATAGCCTGAGTGGCGCATAGAAAACATCTTCATACTGTTGATTCTGCAAACAGTTTATCGTACAACCGGGTAAATTGTTTATGAAATTAAACACCTTGGTATTGGTAAACCGACTAACTGTCTGCAACGCTACGGCTGGCTGAACGGATAGTGAGTAATGCCTGCTGACAACATGGCGCCTTTTAACGTAGACTGTATACAAGTTATAGAGAACTCTGGATTATCTAATGGATAAACAAGCGGTTATTGAGGAAATGAAAGTACTGCCATCGATTGACGTGGCGTACGAGGTTACCCGTCGGGTTGGATTTATTAAGCAACAACTCAAACAGTCGGGCATGAATGCCCTGGTGCTTGGCATCAGCGGCGGTATCGACTCCTGCACTCTGGGGCGACTGGCTCAGCTGGCTATCGATGAGCTCAATCAGGAGCATCATGAAAAGTACCAGTTTGTAGCGGTACGTTTGCCCTACAATGTTCAGGCTGACGAAGAAGACGCCCAGGCGTCGATCGATTTTATTAAGCCGACTCAGTCTATTGCAGTGAACGTGCAGCCGGGAGCTGATGCCATTCACCAGGAAACCTGTTCGGCATTAACCGCGGCGGGTTTGCTACCAGCCGATGAGAGCAAGCAGGACTTTGTAAAAGGTAACGTTAAAGCCCGTACCCGGATGGTTATTCAGTATGAAATTGCCGGTATGGTTGACGGTCTGGTGCTGGGTACCGACCATTCTGCTGAAAATATTACCGGCTTTTACACCAAATACGGTGATGGAGCCTGTGATTTAGCCCCGCTGTTCGGCTTAAGTAAACGCCAGGTACGCCAGGTCGCTGAGCACCTGGGCGCACCGGCAAAAATTATTCATAAGGCACCAACTGCCGATCTGGAAACCCTGTCGCCACAGAAAGCTGACGAACAGGCATTAGGGCTGACTTACGACCAGATTGATGATTTTCTCGAAAATAAACCGGTTGCAGCGGAAGTATCTGAAAAGTTACTGTATATTTATAAACGTACACAGCATAAACGTGTACCCATTCCTACTATTTACGATGAGTAAACGACGATGAAAAAAATTGAAGCAATCGTTAAGCCGTTTAAACTCGATGACGTTAGAGAAGCGCTTGCCGATGTGGGTATTGCCGGCATGACGGTAACCGAAGTAAAAGGCTTTGGGCGTCAGAAAGGCCATACCGAGCTGTACCGGGGAGCGGAATACCAGGTCGACTTTTTACCAAAAGTGAAAATTGAAATCGTACTTGATGATGAGCGGGTAGAGCTGGCCGTAGAAACTATTCTGAAGTCGGCTAAAACCGGCAAAATTGGTGACGGTAAAATCTTTATCTATTCTGTGGAAGAGGCGATTCGTATTCGTACCTCTGAACAGGGCGACGAAGCGATTTAATCCCGCGCCGATAATGACCAACAAAAAAAGAGTGCTGTGGCACTCCTTTTTGCTTTAATTCTTTCAGACTCTGGGCGATGCCTAGTGATTGCAGCCGCCTTTGCCGTGAACATGGCCGTGTGCCAGTTCATCTTCAGTGGGTTCTCGAACATCGAGCACTTCCACTTCAAAAGATAAAGCGATACCTGCCAGAGGGTGGTTGCCGTCGATAATCACTTCGTCATCGGTTTTCTCAATCACAATAACTGACTGCTCGCCGGCATCGGTGGTCGCGCGAAATTGCATGCCAGGCTCAACTTCCATGCCTTCAAACATGGAAGCCGGCACGGCCTGCACCAGATGATCAAGACGTTCACCGTAAGCTTTTTCCGGTGCAACGGTAACATCAAACTTTTCACCGGCGGCTTTACCCTGCAGGGCCTCTTCAAGACCACTGATTAAAAAACGACTGCCAAGCAGTGCGGATAATGGCTCTCCACCGGTGGATGAATCAAGCTCAGTACCATCTTCGGTGCTTACGGTGTAGTGCAGGGTTACCACACTGTTTTGCGAAATCTGCATAATCTCTGCCTTTTCGGAGGTTGTAAAAAATAAAAATGTACGCCGTGCGCTTTATTTAGAGCGTATACGGCAAGTCACAATGAATCAACTCCAATGCCGGATTAGTTGACAGTCTGAAGCTATCCTCGGGGGTGGTGTCATTATTCACCACGGCAAGCAGCCAGGTTTCTTTACCCAGAACCGCCGCGCGCAGGATGGTGCCGCCTGAGCGCCAGTGCTCACCGGCCTGTTTTTCAAGTTTGGCTGTGGCGATATCTTCACAAGCCTCGGGCAACTTAAATATCATTGCTGCCCGCTTGTTCCTGCCCAGATAACGGGTACGGGCCACCACTTCCTGGCCCATATAGCAGCCCTTGTTAAAGTCGATGGCATCCAGCGCCTGCAGGTTCATCATCTGTGGAACGTACTGATTAATCTGTTCTTCGCTGGTCAGTGCCGGGATGCCGCTGGCAATGTCGAGTGCTGTGGCTGCCGTTTCCTCAAACAGGGGCAATTCAGCATCGCTCACCGCCTGGGCGAATGGCGGCGAAGCGTTTTTTTTCAGCGCAAGCAGAACCGTATCAGCGGGATAATCTAAAGTGATACAGAAGCCAGAATCAGACTCGACCATGGCCATCGGACTATCAGGTAATGCAGCAAAATTGCCTTCCAGTAAAGCGGTGGTTTGCTTACCCTTTAGCAGATAAAAATCAAAGTTTTCCGTTTCGGAGGTGATTTCAATCTTTGAAAATACGGCGTATTTTTTTAGTTGCTCCACCGAAGCGTCGACTGCGGTATTGCCTGCAAGCAGATAAAGCGCGGAGGCGCCATTGGCCACCAGACTCACACTCCAGCTTTTGCCTTTAAAATCACAGTGTGCGCTGCGGCGCACGGTTGCGTCAGCCATCTTATTGATATCAATGGTTAACTGACTGTGCAAAAAGGTTTTGGCATCATCGCCACTGACACTCACACAGGCCATCGACGGCAAAGCCACGACTAAATTATCGGGAAAAGCATCCATTTTGGGAGGGAGTGGGGAGTACGCATGCATAGTAATATTAACGCCTGATGTTTTAAATAACCTGCTGGTGTATATGAGGGGTATCAGTCAGAAGATCAAGGGGGGCGAGGATCGTTGTTGTGAGCGGGGCAAACCTTCTGTTGAAGGCCAGGCAACAGGCACTGGAATGCACGCCCAGAGCTGCCCCCCGGGTAAATGGAAGACTAACATCTGCCTGAACAATAGACACCTTCTGGCCAGTATCAACCTGTATCTAACCGTGATATATTTGCCGCCATGACTATTTCACACAATCAACCGGTTATGTTTACTGCGAAACGTTATGCACGATTGAAATGGGCTTGCCGCCGCGGCATGCTGGAGCTGGATGTACTGTTACTGCCATTTGTTGAAGAAGCGTTTAACGAACTGTCTGAACAGGATAAGGAAACTTTTGAAAGGTTACTGACCTGTGACGATCCGGATTTGTTTGCCTGGATTATGGGCCATCAGACCTGTCAGGACCCTGAACTGGCCAGGATGGTCGATACGATTGTCAGCCGGGTCAAAGTATAGCGTTTTTCTGCAACCGCCCGTGCGCCAGTCTGTTTATCGAATGATGCTGGCCAGTGTGGCAGTCGCGATTATCCTGGTGTTAACCCCTGCTTTCTGGTGGGCAGTTCTAACCGGGTGTATCAGTTTGTGCCTGGTAATGTTCTGGCCGCTGAATTTTGCATCCCATCCACAGACCTGGATTGTTGATGAGGACGGCGAAGGGTATACGGTTATTAGCGGCTGTCAGGATAACGCCGGTAACTGGCAAATCAGCCCGCGCTCAAAGTTGCTTCCCGGTGCATTGTATCTGGTGCGCTATTTTCAGCAGTCGCGGCGGTTTGAAACCTGCTGGCTTTTTCCCTGGCAGCTTCAGGATAAAGATTACCGCCGACTCGCCAGGATTGTGTTTAGGCAAGGACAACTCTGAATGTTAGGACTTTATTTGCAGGCTGGGTTTAAAAAAGCCGCTGATATTACGCCGTCTTCACTGGAAGGCCTGCAACGCGCCCCGGTGTTATGGCAGACCTTTTTACCCAGCGCTCGTCACTATAAAAAATACTGTAAGTTAGTTGATTGGGAAAACTCCACCCGGATGCACCCGTTTTACTGGCAGGTGCGCGGACTTTCATTGCAACTTCGCTTGCTGGCCCACGGCAAAAGCCCGTTCAAGTTACTCGGACTGGTGCATTTGCAGAACCGGGTAGAAGAGTATGCTGAATGCCGCACCGATATTCCCTGTGAGCTGGTGGCCCGCTTTGGTATAGTTTATCAGCATCGACGGGGATTGGCCGTAGAAGTCACCGTTACCGGCAACCAGCGCGGTCAGCGGGTATACAGCGCAACCGGCACTTACCTGATGCAAACCGCACTTAAGCCTGGCCCGTTGCCTGCCTATGAGAGTGACATTGCCGCGCCGGGTGAAACCTCACAACAGACTGCCGAGTTAGCATTTAGCGCTGCGATGGTGCGCCGCTATGCGAAAGTGTCTGGCGATGTTAACCCGATTCATTTAAGTACGCTGACAGCCAGATTATTTGGTTTTAAACGGGCGATTGTGCATGGCATGTACAGCGGTGCAAAGGCGGTTTCTGTGCTGGATAAGCAGGCAGAACTAAATGGCAAAGCGGTGCGATTAGCGTTTAAACGACCGATGTTTGTGCCAGCCAAAGCCGTGTTGTTCAGCGAAAAAGGTGAAAAATCTACCCACTTCGCGCTGGTTTCAGGTGACCGGGAGGAGGCCGAAACCTACTTCACCGGCCAGCTTGGCTGACAACGCCTCTTACTGTGTTTAGTGCTCGAAACTGGTTAAATCACCCGGTTGCGGTGAGGTATTAGACGGCATGGGCGTTAAAATGGATGGTGTTGCATTCTCTGCCCGTTCAGGGTAATCCTGGTTGTAATGCAGCCCGCGACTTTCCTGACGCTGCATGGCGCAGCGCACGATCAGCTCAGCCACAGTTACCAGATTACGAAGTTCCAGCAAGTTATTGCTGACCCGGAAGTTCGAATAATAATCACTGATTTCCTGTTCCAGCAGTTTAATCCGGCGAATTGCCCGCTCCAGCCGTTTGGTAGTGCGCACGATGCCCACGTAATCCCACATAAACAGCCGTAGTTCATGCCAGTTATGCTGAATAATAACCTCTTCGTCAGAGTCGCTGACCTTACTTTCATCCCACGGCAGGATGGGCTCTTCAGCCGGCGTTTCATCCAGGCGGGAAAGGATATGTTCAGCCGCTGAGCGGGCAAAAACGATGCACTCCAGCAGCGAGTTAGACGCCATCCGGTTGGCACCGTGTAAGCCTGTGTAAGCGACTTCGCCAACCGCATAGACATTATCCAGATCGGTACGCGCATTTAAATCGGTCATCACGCCGCCGCAACTATAATGCGCCGCCGGCACTACCGGAATGGCTTCGCGGGTGATATCTATGCCCAGGGAGCGGCATTTGCGATAAATATTCGGGAAATGCTTCACAATGAAGTCGGCAGGTTTATGACTGATGTCCAGATACATACAGTCAGCGCCCAGTCGTTTCATTTCATAGTCGATAGCACGGGCAACAATATCCCGCGGCGCGAGGTCTTTGCGCTCGTCGAACTTTTCCATAAACGGCGTGCCGTCGGCGTGAACCAGACGGGCGCCTTCGCCACGCAGTGCTTCGGTAATAAGGAAGTTGCGCGCCTGCGGATGGAATAAACAGGTAGGATGAAACTGATTAAATTCCATATTAGCGACCCGGCAACCCGCCCGCCACGCCATGGCAATACCATCACCGCTGGCAATATCCGGATTCGAGGTGTATTGGTAAACCTTGCTGGCACCACCGGTAGCCAGAGTGATAAAGCGGCTGCGGATCACTTCAACCTGTTCCCGTTTACGGTTCCATACATACACGCCTTTGCAGCGGTCAGGGTTTTGCTGGCTTTTGATCATATCGATGGCGTTGTAACGCTCAAAAATATGAATATTGGGATGCTGGGATACCGCTTCGTTAAGCGTGATTTGCAGCGCTTCGCCAGTGGCATCGGCGGCATGCAGGATACGGCGGAAGCTGTGCCCGCCCTCGCGGGTGAGGTGATAGCGGTTTTCGCCGTTATCGGCCTGCTCCTGATCGAAGGGCACACCATGTTCGATTAACCATTCCATGGCGCTCTTAGCATTTTGCGCGGTAAACCGCACAACGTCTTCATCGCAAAGATAGGCGCCGGCTTCCAGAGTATCCTGTACATGGGACTCAATGGAGTCACGCTCGTCAAACACCGCGGCAATACCGCCCTGAGCATAACGGGTGGAACCTTCGTTACAGTCACTTTTGCTAAGCAGAATAATGCGACAGTAATTGGCCAGCGATAAGGCCAGGCTCATGCCTGCCGCGCCGGAACCGATAATTAAAACATCACAACTGTGCTCAACGTTAGCGTCAGCAGGTTGCTCCGGTGTTACAGATGAAGAAGCATTTGAATTCATGTAATGTAAGGGTCACAATGCGTGATTTTCGGAAAGTCTAATAAAACTCGGCGCAAACGTAAAAGAATAAACGTCTCTACGGCGAATATTTTACCGATAATTTGGGTGTTTAGCTTGAGAAATGAAAAAAAGATCACATTCTTTGCGAACTTTTTAAAATATGCGAAGTCTACTCAATTGCTTGCATGAGCTATTTGGGAATTAGTCGGTAGGAGAAATGGCTCGAATGAGCGAGCAAATAACTGATCAACAGTTGGTTGAACGTGTTCAGCAAGGCGATAAAAACGCGTTTAATCTGCTGGTAACGCGCTATCAGCACAAAGTGATGCACTTGGTTTCGCGCTATGTGAAAAACACCGGTGATGTGGCAGACGTCACGCAGGATGCGTTTATTAAAGCGTATCGTGCGTTACCTAATTTCAGGGGCGACAGTGCATTTTACACCTGGTTATATCGTATAGCAGTGAACAGCGCCAAAAATTATTTGGTGGCTATCGGGCGTAAGCCGCCCGCCAGTGATGTCGATGCTGAAGAAGCGGACTATTATGATGGCAGTGATGCACTGAAGGAGCATTCGTCTCCTGAGCGTAGCGTCCTGTCGGACGAACTTGAGGCGACTTTGTTTCGCGCAATGGAAAAATTGCCTGATGATTTGCGAATGGCCATTACCCTGCGTGAAATTGAGGGGCTGAGTTACGAAGAAATTGCAAATGTAATGGCCTGTCCTGTAGGAACGGTGCGTTCCAGGATATTCAGAGCACGGGAAGCTATTGATAAGGTTATTCAACCATTACTGGAAACCTGATATTGAGCTTTAGGGCCGAGATCAGGTACAGTAGATTTTGACAAGGTTGCCTCATAACGATGAAAAGTAATCGAGGCGTAACCAGGATAAGTACTTTATGACGCAGCAACACGAAAAATTATCGGCTTTTATGGACGGCGAACTCGATGACAGCGGGTTTGTTGACAGCATTAAAAACGATAGTGAATCTCTGGCAAAGTGGCGCAGCTACCATGTAATTCGTAGTGGCTTACGCAAAGAAGCGTCAGTGATGCCGGAATTCGATATTACTGCCCAGGTAGCAGCCGCACTTGAGCAAGAGCCAACAGTGTTAGCACCAAAATCCAGATGGAAGTCGCTACCAGTGGTGAACAAGGTAGTACCATTCCTTCGTCAGTCCGGCCAGCTGGCTGTTGCAGCATCAGTGGCTGCCGCGGTAATTCTGGGCGTACAACAGGTTAATCAGCAACCAACAGCGGAAGAGCCTTTTACGACTTTCCAGACACCCGTGATCCCAGGCATGCCGCAAACCGGCATGGCACCGGTAAGCCTTGAGCAAAGTAATATAGTGCCAAATAATCGCGCTGGTGATTCGGATGCACTGTTACAGAAGCGTCGACAAATTAATGCTTTGCTTGCCGACCATGAGCAGCAACTGAAACTGAAGCAGGCAGAAGAGCAATCTCAACAGGCCGCGGAATCTGAATCTAATCAGCCTTAAATTACTATGCAAGCATTCTTCGATGTAAAACAACGCACTGCCCGGGCAGTGCGTTTGTTGTTTCTAACTACCTTAATTTCTGCTGCGCCAGCGGTAATTCATGCGCAGGAAGACTCGCCAAACGAGCCTGAACGGATAACAAAGCCTGATCTGGCTCTTGCCGATGTTCCGCGGCAAAACCTGAGCGGTATAGAGTGGCTGGAACGCTTAGCTCAAATCAATCGCACCTCCAATTTTGAAGTGTCATTTGTGCTGACCCGAGCCGGTCAGGAAATGACACCCTACCTGTGGCGGCATGCGGTGTTAGAAGATGGTCTGGAAGCTGAGCAACTCAACCTGCAAAACGGGCCGGGTCAGGAAATGATCCGTCTTGGCAATGTGGTCAGCGTGTTTGAACCAGACGTGCAGCCTTACAGCATATACGCCAGTGCTATCAGCGGGCCGCTGCCCAGCGATTTATTGTACAACCCTGAGGCACTAACCGACGCTTATCAGTTTATTACCATTGGCCGCACGCGGGTTTCCGGCCGTGCTGCCCAGCAGTTACGTATCGTTAGTCGTGATAATAAGCGCTATAACTATCAGGTGTGGCTCGACGAAGAAACCGGCATGTTGTTAAAGCTGGATATGGTGGATTTACAGGGCTCATTGCTGGAGCAAATTCAGGTCACCGCGGTGAATGTGAGTGAGCAGCCGTCACCGTATTTTTCCAGAATAAACCCACAAGCGTTACCGGGCGCGGTAGCCATGACGCCAAAACCTCGTCAGCATCAGTGGGAAGTGAAATTTTTGCCGGTGGGAATGGAAGAAATCAAGCGCGAAACCCGGCGACTGGCCATGACTGGTCAGGTGGTAGAATACAAACTGTTTAGCGATGGCATGGTAGACGTGTCAGTTTATGTGCAACCCGCCCAGGATTCTCTTGATTCTGACGTGGTGCTACGCCATTCAACCAATACGTTTTTGTCGTTAACCAATGGTCAGGTGCAAATCACTATCATTGGTAAGGTCCCGCCTCAAACCGCCTACGAAATTGCCCACTCCATTGGTGCAGCCGGAGAATAGCGTGATTACCGAGACGGCGACAGTTATTGGTGTTGAAGACGACTTGATTACCGTCAGCGCGTCGGTGAAGACCGGCTGCAGTCAGTGTCAGGTAAGTGACGATTGCGGCACAAGTGCCGTTGCCAAAGCGTTTACACCACGCCAGCAAACGCTGACTATGCGCAGTCCACTGCCGGTTAAGCCGGGCGACCTGGTGGTGATAGGCATCCCCGAACAAAAAGTCCTGCTGGCTTCCTGGCTGGTTTATATCGTGCCACTGGTTACCCTGATTGGTGGCGTGATTAGCCTGAACCAACTAACTAAATGGCATGAGCTGGCCGTATTCGCTGTGGCTATAGTGTTATCAGCCGGTAGTGTAAAGCTGGTCGCAAGGTATCTGGCCCGGGCCAGAAATGCCCGCTTCGAGCCGGTTATTGTCAGTCGGGTCAACGACAAAGCACAAGCGGTTTAGCCGGAGCGGCTTGTTGTTTGCCGTCAGCGGCAAGGATTTGTTGCTGTGATATTCGCTTTTAGCGCAATAAGTAGGTAAAATCCGCACCCTTGAAGGTGTCTGGCTGAACACGTCGTTGTAATCGTTTATCACCCGCCAGACGTTTAAACGTAACAATTTGCAGGTAATTTCCAAGCATTATGCAGCATAAGCACATTCGCAACTTCTCTATTATTGCGCACATTGATCATGGTAAGTCGACATTATCAGACCGCTTGATCCAACATTGTGGTGGATTAACCGAACGTGAAATGGCAGCACAGGTTCTTGACTCCATGGATCTGGAAAGAGAGCGGGGAATTACCATTAAAGCGCAGAGCGTAACGCTCGATTATAAAGCTCGCGATGGTGAAACTTACCAGCTCAACTTTATCGATACCCCTGGACACGTAGATTTCAGCTACGAGGTCTCCCGCTCGTTGGCGGCCTGTGAAGGGGCGCTGCTGGTGGTTGATGCCGGGCAGGGGGTTGAAGCCCAGACCGTGGCCAACTGCTACACCGCTATCGATATGGACATGGAAGTGGTACCGATTCTGAACAAAATCGACTTACCACAGGCCGAGCCTGAGCGGGTAGCCGAAGAAATTGAAGACATCATTGGTATCGACGCCGTGGAAGCCGTGCGTTGTTCGGCAAAAACCGGTATCGGCATTGAAGATGTACTGGAAGTGATAGTTAAGCAGATCCCGCCGCCGGAAGGCGCTATTGATGCACCACTGAAAGCGCTGATCGTTGACTCCTGGTTTGATAATTACCAGGGCGTTGTGTCACTGGTGCGCATCGTTGAAGGTGAGCTGCACGTTAAAGACAAGATCCAGATCATGTCAAACGGTCAGGTTCATCAGGCAGACAAAATTGGTGTGTTTACTCCTAAACCACTTGAACGCAAAGTGCTGCGAGCCGGTGAGGTAGGGTTTATTATTGCCGGTATTAAAGAAATTCATGGTGCGCCAGTGGGGGATACCATTACCACCGCCAAGGCGCCTGCCGAGAAGATGTTACCGGGCTTTAAAAAGGTCAAACCGCAGGTTTATGCCGGTCTGTTCCCGGTAAGCTCTGACGACTACGAAGATTTTCGTGATGCGCTGGCTAAGCTGAGCCTTAACGATGCCTCACTGTTTTACGAACCAGAAAGTTCTGCGGCCCTGGGCTTCGGTTTCCGCGTGGGTTTCCTTGGCATGCTGCATATGGAAATTATCCAAGAACGTCTGGAACGTGAATACGATCTCGACCTTATCACCACGGCGCCAACCGTAAACTACGAAGTGCTGAAAACAGATGGCACTGTTTTGCAGGTGGATAACCCGTCCAAGTTGCCGGCTGTGAACGATATCGAAGAGATTCGTGAGCCCATCGTAGAAGCCAATATTCTGGTACCCCAGGAATACCTCGGCAGTGTAATTACACTGTGCGTTGAAAAGCGCGGTAATCAGACCAACATGAGTTATCACGGCAAACAGGTTGCGGTAACCTACGAATTGCCAATGGCAGAGGTCGTGCTGGACTTTTTTGACCGCTTAAAGTCAACCAGCCGTGGATTTGCCTCGCTGGATTATAACTTTAAGAAGTTTGTCAGCTCAGACATGGTTCGTCTGGATATTCTGATCAACGGTGAACGGGTGGATGCTCTGGCAGTCATTACTCACCGAGACAATGCGCAGTACCGGGGTCGTGACCTGGTAGAAAAACTGCGTGAGCTGATCCCGCGTCAGATGTTTGATATTGCTATCCAGGCCGCCATTGGTAACCATATTATTGCCCGAAGCACAGTGAAACAGTTACGTAAAAACGTTATTGCCAAATGTTATGGCGGTGACGTAAGCCGTAAGAAGAAACTGCTGCAGAAGCAAAAGGAAGGTAAGAAACGGATGAAGCAGGTGGGTAATGTGGAACTACCACAGGACGCATTCCTTGCAGTACTTAAGGTATCTAAGTAATGGCGAATTATTTTTCTCTCTTGTTGGTAGTGCTGACCCTCGGGTCGGGATTAATCTGGTTGATAGACGCTCTTGCGTTTGCGCCAAAAAGAAAGGCCCGCGGTGTGGCACTCTCCGGAAATGGCGAGTCGGCGTTACCGCCTGAGGAAAAATTGCCTTATATTGTGGATACGGCGCAGCAGATTTTCCCGGTTATCGCCTTTGTGCTGGTGCTGCGGTCATTTCTGTATGAACCGTTTCAGATCCCATCAGGTTCTATGATGCCAACCCTGCTGGTTGGCGATTTTATTCTGGTGGAAAAATATGCCTATGGCTTAAAAGACCCGGTATTCCGCCACAAGTTTATTGAAACCGGCGCGCCTGAGCGTGGCGATGTAGTGGTATTTAAGTATCCGGAAGAGCCTTCAGTTGACTACATCAAGCGGGTGGTGGGCATGCCCGGCGATACAGTCATTTATCGCGATAAGCAGATATTCATTAAGCCTGCCTGCGATAGCGGTCAGAACTGTGCAGAGTTTAAGGCGATGCCCCAGGAATTCGTCAGCAGTGGCGACTTTGTGCAAAACCTCGCCCCGCTTAAACGTATCAGCGAAACGCTCGGTGACGTGAAACACGAAATCCTCCAACATCCGGTTTCGGAAGCGCATCCTTCCAACTTTTACACCCAACCGGGTACTAAAATGAATGAGTGGATAGTGCCAGAAAATCAGTACTTCGTGCTCGGCGATAACCGCGATAACAGCCGCGACAGCCGTTACTGGGGCTTCGTACCGGATGAAAACCTGGTAGGTAAAGCCGTCGCTATCTGGATTAGCTTCGAGTTTGATCGTGCGCCTGACAGCTGGTTACCTTCATGGGTACCATCAGGCGTTCGCTTTAGCCGGGTAGGTGGCATTCAATAATGATCGGAATCGATCGCTACGCCAGATTATCACAGCGTCTTGGCTACCAGTTTAGTAATGTTGAGTTACTCCAGCAGGCGCTGACCCACCGCAGTGCAGCAAAGCAACACAATGAACGCCTGGAGTTTCTGGGCGATGCCGTACTGGGTATGGTAGTGGCGCAGGCGCTGTTTAAGCGCTTTCCAACCGTGCCTGAGGGCAAGCTAACCCGCATGCGTTCAACGCTGGTAAAAGGCGATACGCTGGCCGAGCTTGGCCGTGAAGCCGATGTGGGTGAACTATTAAAGCTGGGGCCGGGCGAACTTAAAAGTGGCGGCCACCGGCGTAGCTCGATTATTGCTGATGCCATGGAGGCCATCCTTGGCGCCATCTATCTTGAAGCTGGCCTGGATACCACCGCAGAAGTCATTTTGCGTTTGTGGCAAAGCCGCATTGATAAGCTCGATCCAAACGAACATCCTAAAGACGCTAAAACCCGTCTGCAGGAGTTTTTACAGTCCCGTAAGCTGCCGTTACCGGTTTATGAAGTGGTGGATATCAGCGGCAAGGATCATGACCAGACCTTTGTGGTGCATTGCCAGATAGAATCGCTGGGCAAGCCCATGAAAGGGACGGGCACCAGTCGGCGGAAAGCCGAACAACAAGCCGCACGGAACGCGCTGGAGAAATTAGACAATGACTGACCAGCAGTTGCCAGACATCCCTGAACCCACTACCCGCTGCGGCCTGGTGGCCATTGTTGGCCGGCCTAATGTGGGTAAATCCACGCTGTTAAACCGGTTACTCGGGCAAAAGGTAAGCATTACCTCCCGTAAGCCACAAACCACGCGTCACCGGATTTTAGGTATCGATACCGAAGCGGATTGTCAGACCGTGTATGTGGACACGCCGGGCCTGCACAGCGAAGAAAAGCGCGCTATCAACCGATTAATGAACCGCGCGGCGACCAGTTCGCTGGGCGAAGTGAGCCTTATCCTGTTTGTGGTGGAAGGGACCCGCTGGACCAGCGATGATGAGTTGGTGCTTAGCCGGGTGCAGCAATCCGGTCTGCCGGCTATTCTGGTGGTAAACAAACAGGACAAAGTAGCCGATCCTGAGGCACTGATTGCCCATTTACAGGTGTTGGCGCAAAAGCATCAGTTTGAGGAAATCATTCCGCTTAGTGCCAAGCAGGGCAAACAGGTTGAGGTGCTGCGTGAGTTAGTTCGTCAGCGTCAGCCGGCCAGCGAGTTTTATTTCCCTGAAGACTATATTACCGACCGATCAAGCCGCTTTATGGCTGCCGAAATCATTCGTGAAAAGCTGATGCGTTACACCGGTGATGAGTTACCCTATTCAACCACAGTTGAGATTGAACAGTTTAAGCTGGGTGAAAATGGCGTGTATAGAATTAACGGTCTGATCCTGGTTGAGCGTGAAACACAAAAACGCATGGTGATCGGAAAAGGTGGTAAACACTTAAAAACCATAGGCGAACAGGCGCGGCTGGATATGGAGCGGTTGTTCGACAATAAGGTTTTCCTGGAACTGTGGGTGAAAGTGAAATCTGGTTGGGCCGACGATGAACGGGCTTTGCGTTCGCTAGGCTATGGTGAAGATTAATTAAGCAGGTGGTGAGTATGAGTATCGCTGATATGCGTCGTCAGTATAGTCAGGGGCATTTAACCGATAATGATTTAACTGACCATCCGGTAGATTTGTTTAAACAGTGGCTGGGCGCAGCAATTGATGCAGGGATCCCGGATCCTACCGCAATGACCGTTGCTACAGTAGATGCTGATGGCCAGCCGTCTCAGCGCATTGTGTTGCTGAAAGACTACGACCACGAAGGGTTTGTTTTTTATACCAACCTGGGCAGTCGCAAAGCCAAAGAGCTGAGTGAAAACCCGCGGATTTCTTTGCACTTTCCCTGGTTTTTTATGGAACGTCAGGTGCGCATCTGTGGCACCGCACAAAAGCTCACAACATCACAAAACGCCAAATACTTCTTATCCCGGCCGAAAGATTCACAACTGGCTGCCTGGGCGTCCCAGCAGAGCCAGCCAATCTCCAGCCGCGAGCTGCTGATGACGCAGTTCCATCAAATGAAAGAAAAGTTTGCTAAAAAGGAAATCCCGCTGCCGGATTTCTGGGGTGGATTTAAAGTCATCCCCCATCAGATTGAATTCTGGCAGGGCGGTGAAGACCGTCTGCATGACCGCTTCGAGTATACCAAAAAGCCCGATAACAGCTGGATAACCCAGCGCTTAATGCCCTAGTTTGACGGTTACCCATGATTGATTCGCACTGCCATCTGGATCTTCCTGAGTTTGAACCAGACTGGCAGGACGTGCTGAGCAGTGCTGTTAAAAATGGCGTTGAGCGAATTTTGATCCCCGGCACAACCGTATCAGGCTGGCAGCGCCAGCAACATATGGCGGCCGATAATGCCCAACTGGATGTGGCGTTTGGCTTGCACCCCTACTTCTTCCCCGAAAACCCGGAGAACGCGCTGGCGGCTCTGCGCGAACAGCTGCAAAGAGCTACTACAAAGCCAGTAGCTATTGGTGAAATTGGTATCGATGCCGCCATCGACACGCCTATAAAGGCCCAGCAGACTTTACTTGAAGCTCAGCTTGAGGTGGCCAGCGAACAATCTCTGCCTGTGATTTTGCATCATCGCCGCTCTCATCATTTATTGTTGGAATCCATTAAACGCAGCCACTTTACACAGGGCGGGGTAATTCACGCGTTTTCCGGTAGTGAACAGGTCGCCGGGCAATACATTGATGCGGGATTTAAACTGGGGATTGGCGGTACCATTACTTATCCGCGGGCACAGAAAACCCGGCAAACCGTGGCCAATATTCCATTACAGCATTTGTTGCTGGAGACGGATGCGCCCGATATGCCGATATCCGGCAGGCAGGGCGCGCGCAATGAGCCGCAGTTTATTGGTGAGGTAGTTGCTGCTCTGGCTGATTTACATGGCAAAGCGCCGGAGGTGGTGACAAAACAGACGACGGCCAATTACTTCGCCTTGTTTGGCTCCCGTATCCAGTGCAAATAACCAAGTACCTGATTATCCTCTCTTACCGGCACGAAGAAGCTGATTCTAAGAGGCTCTTCCCGCATCAGTTGTGGCAATAACGTATTAACACCTTGTTGTGCGATACGTTCGCCTGCGGCTGAATACACTGCGGCGCGAAGAATATAGTCGTCCTTGGCCATACTGGCCAGCACGCGGTTAATTTCCGCCTGGTTTAACGTGGCCACCGCCGGGCGGATAAGCCTTTCGTAGTGACGGCCCAGAGGATCCTCCGCTGGCGACGACTGACTCATCTGGCTTGTTACGGCAACCATTACTGCGATAAACAAACCGGTTATCAGTAAGGTCAGCAGAATAAGCCGGTGAGCGGTTGAGAACGTAATACGGCGCAATGCAAAGCCTTTTTTAAGATTAAAAATGTGCAACTTAGTCTAACTATGCATTTCCCAAACGCGGCGTATCCGTTAGGATCGGAATATTAGTTAACTCAAGTGATGAGAACTCGCCCTTTGGAATTAACAACGCTTAGTACAGAACAATTGACCAGCGCAGCCTTTCTTGCAGCTACGTTGGCAGAATATCAGAATCTTCGCTGGGATCAATCGTACACCGGACTCGCTGTTGAGGCGCACAAACAATCTGTTCAGCAACTTATTGTTAGCGGTCAGTCATTAACGCTGGAGCAGCTCGCTATGGTAGCTCAACACCTGGCCCCCGCTGTGAAGCTTGGTAGCTTCAGGCTGCACCCTCACAGCGCCCTGATTGGCGGCACTGCAATGAGCTTTGATGTTGAATCGGTTGATGCCATTACGCAGACGCTGCATGATCTGCTCGATGGCGCGGCACAGACGTATCACTGCGAAGTAGCATTGCGTGGTAACACGCCGCAGTTAACTCAGCCGGGGTTGTTGGTGATGGATATGGATTCCACGGTGATCCAAATTGAGTGTATCGATGAAATCGCCAAGCTTGCGGGCCTGGGTGAACAAGTTGCCGCAGTCACCGAAAAAGCTATGCGTGGCGAGCTTGATTTTGCTGAAAGCCTGCGTTCCCGGGTAGGCTGCCTGGATGGCGTGGAAGTGAGTCAGCTTAAACAGATCCGCGACAGCATTCCGTTAATGCCCGGACTGCAAAACTTACTGCATGTGCTGCAGCAGCATGGCTGGAAGATTGCCATTGCTTCCGGAGGTTTTACCTACTTTGCCAGTTATCTGGAGAATCGCTTAGGGCTTGATGCATCAAGAGCTAATGTGCTTGAAGCCGAGGATGGCAAACTCACGGGCCGGGTTGTAGGCGGTATAGTAGATGCCCAGGTCAAGGCTGAGACAGTCGAGGAGCTTGCCCGCCGCTGGGATATCCCGATGACCCAGACAGTTGCCATGGGGGATGGTGCCAACGACCTCAAAATGATGGGTGTGGCGGCATTAGGTGTGGCTTTTGAAGCCAAGCCGGTAGTCAATGCCCAGGCCGACGTGGCAATCCGTTATTCCGGTCTGGACGCGCTGTTAACCTATTTACAATAGGACTTAACGGCCTAGCTTTTCAGTAACGCCTTGATGCCGCCAGGCTCAATGGCGTGCTGACTGGGCGTTTTATGATTTTCAGCTATGCGATGCTCGTCGAAACCAAACCGCAATAGTACCTGGTCTGTGATGTCCACTGCGTGCACGCAGGCACTGATACTCCACAAGCGTTCTTCGAGCTCTTTGGCCCGGTGGATCGCGTAAACCCCAATGTAATTGATTTCCGACTGCAGCATTTCCAGATCGGGCTTACCTGTAACCGTTACCGTAATTGTCATAGCAATGAACTGACCTGTGGTCAGCGCATTTTCTATAAACTGCTGTCGCGACTCCTCGGAGCTGAAACGATGCTCGTAGCGCGCGTCGATGGCGTCTGCCGGCTCTTTCTCTGCTGGCCGGAAAGCGACAAACAGTTCACGGCTAACGGGAGAATGTTCGGTTTTTACCTGCTTGATGGATTGTTGAATGAAAGGGGCATCCAACGCGCGGTCGCGGAAGAATACCTCAAGGTTCATTTTGCGCTGTTCCGCAAAATGACCAAAAAGGGTTTTCAGGCGAGGGTTAGCAGCATTGCCTAAAACTCCTACCTGCGGTAAATAACGCCCGCCGACTTTGGATAGAACAAAAGCCAGGGTAGAAGGGGTTTTGGCATTAATACAGCGCAATGCATGGCCAATGCCCGGGATTTCTTCCTCATCAGGATAGGTTTTCAGTGAGGATTTGTTGCTTTTTATCAGTTCTGCAAAAAAGCGGCGTGCGGGCAATCCATCTTCACCGGCCACCGACCGTAAGTGCAGCACATTTTTGTCTCCACTGATATGGACTACCCGGTAGTGCAAATTACTGACATCAAACTTGCTGGTCAGCTCCTGTAATTTGGGCAGGCTTACCAGCACCCGCATATTCAGATCGCCGTGATACTCGCCGTCGATTTCTATGCGCATGCCGTTAATTGAAATATCTTCACTGATGCCACTTATGGTTTGCCCTCTTGCCAGTACCTGGACTGCGGTACGTAACAGATATCGGGTTTCCATACGCTGTTCCTGGAATTTATAGCGAAAAGCCTTAATTTCCCCGGGCGGGCGATTGCGGGCATGACCAAATAATTTCAACGCCTTAAGCTGAGCGCGGTCAATTTTAACCTGACTGAACTGTAACTGCTCGCGGTCGGAGGTAATATCGGTTATCTGTACGGCGTAGGCCAGATTTTGTAACCGGGCCATCAGGCGAGGAGCCGGCTTGGCATTCTGGCGTTTTACTTTGGTGCCTACATCATCAGGCAGTGACAGCGGCGCGTAAGCATCTTTAGGAGAGACTTTAACGATACCGACTTTAAATACCCGCCAGCTTACTTTTCTGGCGCCAAAGCCGATAAATAACTCACTCAGAGCCGGGTGTCGGGCCAGTTCGTCACTGGAAGCAGAATAAAAATAGATCTTGCCGTTCTGAATATGATTAAAGCTGTAAACATATAGCGCCGGGGCTTCATGTTTACTCTGAATCAACTGTTTTAATCGGTCTGCGGTGAGCAGATAACCGAGGCGTAACTCGTCTTCTTCGTCGTTCCAATAGCTAAGAATATGGCGGTTTAAATCGTTGGCCATGGCATACCGTGCGCGCGCCCGGCCTTCCTTAACTTCGATAAATACCGGCAGGGTAGGACAACTGGGCGAGAAGTATTGCTCGCAGGACTTATTGATAATGGCGTCTATGGTGTTATCCATATTCACCTTGTAACGCCGCTTATTGCCATGAATAAACTTGTCGATGAACTGGTCAAAATGACCGTTAGGGGCGTCCTGCAGGCGTTTCATCTGCAGAAACTGGAATTCTTTTTTGCGGGAAATACTGACTACCTGGTATTTGATAGCCATTTTTTTATCCAGCGAATATTCGGTTTCAAGGCCCCGGAAATACACACCGATTTTTTCACCGGGCTTAAAGAGTTGCTCTTTGGAGAGCTTTATTTTCATACCCTTGGTGGATATGTCGACGCTGGTTGCCCGCAGGCTGTTGTTGGTTTCGGTGAACACTTCCAGCGCCACCGCAAAGTTCATTCGCTCTTCATTGCGCTTTGCATAGCTCAGCAGGTTGATATTAGGTACATCAAACTGCGAAACGCTGTTGTTGGTTTTTTCCGGTAATTCGACATCTTGTTCATTTCGGGCTTCTGCCTTCTCGCGAATGACCCGAAAATTGTTTTCAGTGGCCAGCACCGCTTCATAAACACCAAAACAGTATAAGCCGAACATCCGCACCTGTTGTTCGAAGACCTCAATGGCCACGTCGTCCAGGTAATGCTTGATGCCGTCATATTCGTATAGCCGGCACTCGCCGTCCACCTGACCGCGCAAATCGATGCCTCGCATGCAGGGGCGCGCCAGACGTTTTACTTCCATTTTTATCAAAAAACGCTTTTCTTTAGGAACATGGGAAGCAACCTGCTGGAGCACCTGATTAAACTCGGGTTCTTTCACCATAGGTTTAAGCTGTTCTATTATCTGCGCGTACTGCGATAAATCCTGATTCATGCGAGGTTTTGCTGTGTCCGTGACGGCTTTTTAGTATATTAACAACTTATCGGCAAAATAACTGACTACATTAACGTGGAGGTAATTCTGCTGTTCCCTGAGTGATGCGTACTGTAAACAGAAACACATCCTTATTAACGAAATCATAATACTTATATTTGCAGAAACCAATTGATTTATGGCGAAACGAAAAACAGCTTTTGTATGCTCTGATTGCGGGGCGGAATTTCCGCGCTGGCAGGGGCAGTGCAGCGAGTGTAAAGCATGGAACACTATATCCGAATTTGTCGTCAGTCCGGCAAAATCCACAGCGAAAGGAAGCTTTGCCGGCTATGCGGGCCAGACGCACAGTCAAATCCAGACACTGAATGAGATTAACGTAGAAGATTTACCCCGTTTCAGCTCCGGGTTGAAAGAGCTCGACCGGGTGCTGGGCGGCGGTATTGTGCCCGGCTCAGCCATTTTAATCGGTGGTTCGCCGGGCGCCGGCAAAAGTACGCTGTTGCTGCAGGTTATGTGTCAACAAGCAGCATCCAAGCCTGCCTTGTATGTAACCGGTGAAGAATCGCTGCAACAGGTCGCCATGCGCGCCAGGCGTCTGGGTCTGCCCGATGACAAGCTCATGATGCTGGCTGAGACCAATGTTGAAATGATTTGCGACCTGGCATTAAAGCAAAAACCGCAGATCATGGTTATCGATTCCATTCAGGTGATGCATGTCTCTGATGTTCAGTCAGCACCCGGCAGCGTGTCGCAGGTAAGGGAAAGCGCTGCCTATCTGACCCGCTTTGCCAAGCAGCATCATATTGCCATGTTTATTGTTGGCCATGTTACCAAAGACGGCAGTCTGGCCGGGCCGAAGGTCCTTGAGCATTGTATTGATTGCTCGATGATGCTCGAAGGGGAGAGTGACGGCAGGTTCAGAACGCTGCGCAGTCATAAAAACCGTTTTGGTGCGGTGAATGAACTGGGCGTATTTGGTATGACAGACAAAGGAGTTAAGGAAGTCGGTAACCCCTCAGCCATATTCCTTAGTCGCAGTGACAGTCAGGCCCCGGGCTCTGTGGTGATGGTAATCTGGGAAGGCACCCGGCCGTTACTGGTGGAGATCCAGGCGTTGGTTGATTACTCGCAGCTCAATAACCCACGCCGCGTGACCGTGGGGCTCGAGCAAAACCGGTTAGCCATGTTGTTAGCGGTGATGCATCGTCACGGCAATGTGCAGATGAATGATCAGGATGTGTTTGTTAACGTGGTGGGCGGCGTGAAAGTGAGTGAAACAGCTGCCGACCTGGCCTTACTAGTAGCCATGATATCCAGTTTCCGTAACCGCGCTCTTCCCCGGGAACTGATAGTCTTTGGTGAAGTAGGGCTGGCTGGCGAAATTCGCCCGGTGCCAAATGGCAGTGAGCGTTTGAGTGAGGCGGTTAAACATGGCTTTAAGCGGGCTATTGTGCCAAAGGCTAACGCGCCGAAAAATAAAATAGCGGGCTTAACTGTTATCCCGGTAACCAAGCTGAGTGATGCGCTGGAGGCGCTCGACGCTTAGACGGAAGGCATCGACGCGGTGATCTTGTCGACCAGGGTTTCAAGCTCAGTGGCGTCAAGATCGTCCTGACCACTATTCAACAGCAACAAACGCCGCAGTAAGCCTAAATCGTTTACTGAGATATGCGTAATGCGGAGTCCCGCTTCGCCTGACTCGCTGTTGTCCGGTGTCTGACCCAGGCGGATTATTTCACCGCTAAGGGATATCGCCGGACTGTCTTCATTCGCTTTAAAGTTTAGCCCGACTTTGTCTGCAGCAGGCAGGTTCACTCCGGCTGGCAGTCGGGCAACCCTCAGCCCCTGCAATGATACATCCACCACTTCTACCGGTATAGCGACACCCTGTCCGGTAATAAGCTGCCCTGACAAATGAATGCCAACCCGCTGAAAATGGCGTTTTTCTTGTTGCATGGGAGACCTGATTCCTCTGCTGATAAACTGGCTATGCACCTTTATTTTAGTGTAGTGCATAGCCGGAGGTTTGACCGATTTACTTACTGATACGTTTGTATTTCAATCGATGTGGCTCTACCACGTCCTGCCCAAAGTTGGCTTTTAACCAGCTTTCGTAGTCGTTGTAATTACCTTCATAGAAGTTAATCTTACCTTCGTCCCGGTAATCAAGAATATGAGTAGCAACACGGTCAAGGAACCAACGATCGTGCGAGATAACCATGGCGCAGCCCGGGAACTCAAGCAGAGCGTTTTCCAGTGCGCGCAGGGTTTCTACATCTAAATCGTTGGTGGGCTCATCGAGCAGCAGTACGTTGCCGCCCGCTTTTAACAGCTTGGCCAGGTGTACCCGGTTGCGTTCACCACCGGATAAATCCTTGATGAATTTTTGCTGGTCGGTGCCTTTGAAGTTAAAGCGGCTGCAATAAGCGCGGCTGTTCAATTCAAAATTGCCAATGCGCACGATGTCCTGGCCATCAGACAGCTCCTGCCACACAGTGTTGTTGCCGTCCATGTGATCACGGAACTGTTCAACACTGGCGATTTTTACCGTATCACCAATGGTGATTGAACCCGAGTCGGGTTGTTCTTTGTCGGTAAGCATTCTGAACAGGGTTGATTTACCGGCACCGTTAGGACCGATAATGCCAACGATAGCCCCCTTAGGTACGGTAAACGTCATATCGTCGATAAGGACGCGATCACCGTATGACTTTTTCAGGTGCTCGACTTCGATAACCTTATCACCTAAGCGCTCACCCGGCGGAATGAACAGCTCATTGGTTTCGTTACGTTTCTGGTAATCACCGCTGGATAGTTCTTCAAACCGTGACATACGAGCCTTGCTTTTCGCCTGTCGACCTTTGGGGTTAGTACGTACCCACTCAAGTTCCTGTTTAATAGACTTCTGACGGGCGTTTTCAGTGCGCTCTTCCTGCTCCAGGCGGGCCTCTTTTTGCTCCAGCCAGCTGGAGTAGTTACCTTCCCATGGAATACCGTGACCACGGTCGAGCTCCAAAATCCAGCCTGCTACGTTATCGAGGAAATAACGGTCGTGGGTAATCGCCACTACGGTGCCTTCATAGTCGTGCAGGAAGCGTTCTAACCAGGCCACAGATTCGGCATCCAGGTGGTTAGTCGGTTCGTCGAGCAACAGCATGTCGGGTTTTTCCAGCAGCAGGCGGCACAGTGCCACTCGGCGGCGCTCACCACCAGACAGTTTGCTGACGTCGGCATCCCACGGCGGCAAACGCAGTGCATCGGCGGCGCGTTCCAGTGCGTTTTCAAGATTGTGACCGTCTTTGGTCTGAATAATGGCTTCCAGCTCGCCTTGTTCTTTCGCGAGGGCATCAAAGTCGGCATCCGGATCGGCGTAAGCGGCATACACTTCGTCGAGGCGTTTTAGTGCATGGGCAACATCTGCCACGGCTTCTTCAATATTGCCGCGCACATCTTTGGTTTCGTCCAGTTGGGGTTCCTGGGGCAGGTAACCAATATTAATGCCGGGCTGGGCACGGGCTTCACCTTCAATCTCGGTGTCAACGCCGGCCATAATGCGCAGCAGTGTGGATTTACCGGCGCCGTTTAAGCCCAGTACGCCAATTTTTGCGCCGGGGAAAAAACTCAGTGAAATGTCTTTTAGAATCTGACGATTGGGTGGCACAATCTTGCCCACCCGGTGCATGGTATATACGTATTGTGACA
>Ga0213831_1000316_pt1 | contig 40841 bp, 34 predicted proteins | sample SWATP12_FD_163421 | JGI IMG/M metagenome (GOLD analysis project Ga0213831, IMG submission 163421) | Coastal seawater microbial communities from Marineland, Florida, United States - SWA TP1 #2 | ecosystem: Environmental > Aquatic > Marine > Coastal | place: USA: Florida | collected 2016-08-06 | reverse complement strand
CATTGTTACGAAAATGTAACTATACATATGGGGCGTTACAAACGGTTAACCTGATTTCCCGTTGTAACGGTTCAATACGGATTGAGAGAACTGTATTGAATTTAGCACTGCGTCAAGGCAACAGCAGGTCAGCCTGCACTTAATTATCGGTTAATCGGTTGGGTATCAGATGACAGATGGTTAAGGCCAACGGCGCATATAAATAAAAAAGTGTTAATCTCATTGGAAACCAAATTATGTTTTATAAAAGCAAGCTAGCAACTGCTGTATCCGGGGCACTTTATGTGATGGTCGCCACAGGCGTTCAGGCACAACAAGCGGAAACAGTTGAAAAGATCGAAGTACGCGGCGTTCGTGGCAGTCTGTCACAATCAATGAACGTAAAGCGTCAGTCTACTGGTGTTGTTGACGCCATCTCTGCTGAAGACATGGGTAAATTCCCGGATACTAACCTGGCTGAATCGCTACAGCGTATCACCGGTGTATCAATCAACCGTGTAAACGGTGAAGGTTCTGAAGTAACTGTTCGTGGTTTTGGTGGTAACTTCAACCTGATCACACTGAACGGTCGTCAGATGCCAGCCGCTAACGTTGCCTCAATTACCGGTAACCCGCTTGATCAGGGCGCTTCTGGTACAACTCGTTCATTCGACTTCTCTAACCTGGCATCTGAAGGTGTTAGCGGCATTGAAGTTTATAAAACAGGTCGCGCAGCGGTGCCTTCAGGTGGTATCGGTGCAACAATCAATATCAATACTTTAAAGCCACTGGCTCAGGGCGATAGCCGTGCTTCTGTTGGTGTTAAAGCGGTTAAAGACGAAAGTGGTGATGGCGTAACACCAGAAATGAGTGGTGTGGCTAACTGGGTTAACGAAGACGCTAACTTTGGTGTATCAGTATTTGGTTCTTACCAGGAGCGTGACTCTGGTAGCCGCCACATGAGTGTTGAAAACTACCAGTTATATAACTGGGATGTTAACTCTCCGGGCACTTTTGGTCTGGTTCAGGGGGCAAACGTTACCAATGCTCCAACTCAGGGCCAGCTGGTTGCAATGCCTTCTAACCTGGGTTTAGGTGTTAACCAAGACAACCGTGAACGTATCAACGGTATGCTGACCGTTCAGTACGCACCAAATGATGAAATGACCATCACTGCGGATGCAACTTACGCGAGCAACGAGATCCAGTCTACTTCTGTAGTTGATGGTATCTGGTTTGCACGTCAGTTTACCGATATGGAATTTGACGGTAACCCTGTTGTTGCTACCCCAATCCGCTTCACTGAAGACATCGATGGCGGTAAAGACTTCTTCTTCCAAAACCTGGTAATGGGTGCGAAGGATGAGTTGTCATCATTTGGCTTTAACGTTGACTGGTGGGCGAATGATTCACTGAACGTGCGTTTTGATGCGTCTGTTGCTGAAGCCAAATCTGGCGGTGCTGGTCCATACGGTAAAAACGTCATTCGTTTCAACGTGGCGGGTGCTACTGCTGGCTGGCAAACGGTTGACTTCGGTCAGCGCATGCCTCAGGCAAGCATCGTGGTTGACGATTCACAGAAAGGTAACGACAACGGTATCTTCGATCTGCCGGACGTAGGTCCTCAGGTTACCCGTGCAATTTCTTCTGACCAGACGTCTGACGTTGCCCAGTTCCGTTTAGACGGCACCTGGGACCAGGGTTCAGATATCAAACTTGATTTCGGTGTGGGCTACATGAGCACTGAAATGAACCAGGTTCGCTACGAAACTGAAGCACAGCTGGGTGGCTGGGGTGTATCTGATGTAGGTAATATCCCTGAAGGTCTGCTGGAAATCGGTTGTACTGCCTGCGCGTTTGAAGATCATGACATGAGCGGTGTTGCCGGCGCTGATGGTATGGCTGTTCCAGCTGGCGCGACCACTATCCCACTGGGTAGCGTGTCGTTTGTTGGTAACGCAGTACACCTGTTAGAAGGTGTTGCGCCTGCCTATGGTTTCACTCCAGGCGATCTGCCAGCCGTAGCGTCTGACAACAATACTGTTAAAGAAGACATCATGTCACTTTACGGTATGGCAACAATGGACGGCGAAATCGGTGGCTTTGAAGCTAACCTGGTAGTCGGTCTGCGTTACGAGAAGACAGACGTTGAGTCTATCTCTCTGCAATCAGTACCTGAGCAAATCATCTGGTTATCAGATAACGATTTCCGTATCCAGCTGGGTAGCGGTACCGATGCATTGTCAGAGAAGCACTCTTATGAGGCGCTGCTGCCGAACATCGATTTATCAGTTAACCTGACCGATGATCTGAAAGCCCGTTTCTCTTACAGCATGACCCTGGCTCGTCCTGCTTACAACCAGATGTACACTGCAACCAGCGTTGGCGCGCCTAGCCGCCCAACTTACCTGGGTGGACAGGGTTCTGGTAGCCGCGGTAACGCAGCACTGGATCCGCTGGAGTCAAACAACTTCGACTTATCACTGGAATACTACTACGGTGAGTCGAGCATGGTGTCAGTGGGTTACTACCGTAAAGACGTAGATAACTTCGTAGGTACTCAACAGGTATCACAAAACCTGTTTGGTTTGCTTGACCCAACGTCAGGTCAGCCTGGTACGGTTTCTGGTGATGCGATTGCAGAACTTGAAGCACGTGGTATCGAAGTGACAGAACGTAACTACTTCACCATGACAGCACTGCTGTCTAACCCGGATGCATTCCCGGGTGGTGCAGATGACTTCGAGGAAGGTCAGGCGTTTGCAGACGACGTATTTGCAAACTACAGCGTTGGTCCGGTAGCGGGCGATCCTGCCATGGCGTTTGAGGTGACTCAGCCAGTGAACAACCAAAGTGCTCGTATCTCAGGTTATGAGTTAGCGTGGCAGCACTTCTTTGGTGAGTCAGGCTTTGGTTATCAGGCTAACTTCACCATCGTAGACGGTGATATCGGTTACGACGTAGGCGCCGATCCGGCAGTAGACCAGTTCGCTCTGGAAGGTCTGTCTGACAGTGCCAACATTGTATTAATTTACGAAATGGACGGCCTGTCTGCTCGTGTTGCTTACAACTGGCGTGACTCGTTCCTGAGCGAAGTTAACCGTGGCGTATCTTCTGTTCGTAACCCGCTGTTTATCGACGAGTACGAGCAGGTAGATGTTAACGTTAGCTACGAGTTCAGCGATAATCTGACAGTAAGCATGGATATCATCAACCTGACTGAAGAAGGTCAGCGTCAATACGGACGCAGCTACAACAACACCTTCTTTATCCAGGAACTGGACAGACGCTACGTTCTGAACGCGCGTTACACGTTCTAAGTGATGTAAAAACCTGACCGGCGCACCCGTGCCGGTCAGGCATTTCCCGGTTGTAGTCAAGTCAGCATTTGCCTGTCACCACAGCTAAGGGTAGGATGCAGACTAATCGTTTCTTCTTAGCTATTTAGCGAATTTTCCTATGTCTAATATTGCCGTTTTAAATAACGTTGATCACGCTGATATCAAGATCAGTGTCAGTGACACCAACAGTACCAGTGATAACGTCAACCGTTGTCAGATCTATGCTTCTGAAATCACTGAGTTACAAAAAGAATTCCCCATCCTCATTTATCGCGGCGAAGAGACTGAGTCGTTACAGTTGCATGCTATTCTGGGGCTGGAAAAAAATGAAAACCTGTTTTTATCCGCGAGCGGCTGGACAACCCGTTATGTGCCGGCTTTACTGGCTCGTGGCCCGTTTAGTATAGGCTACAGTAAAAACGACAATGGCGAACCTACGGACCCTAAAATCTGCCTCGATATGGACGATGCGCGGGTAAACAGTAATGAAGGGGAAGCCGTGTTTATGCCTATGGGAGGTGAGTCACAGTACCTGCAGTATGTCAAAAAGGCGCTGCAAACCATTGAGACCGGCGCACAGTATAACCACACTTTATTTACCTTAATTGATGAGCTGGATTTATTGGAACCGGTGTCAATTCAGATTAAGTTAAGTAATGTTGAACAGGTTAATCTCAACAACTACTACACGATTAACCAGCAAAAGCTCAGCGCCCTTGAGGGGGATCAACTCGCTAAGCTCAATCAGTACGGTATCCTTAGCTCATTATTTTTCATTCTGTCTTCAATGGGCAATTTTCAGCGTCTTATCGAGCTAAAGAACGCTAAGTCGGCAGTACTGTAATTATTTAAGGACGCATTACTATGACGGCCAATCAGGTACTTGTGTTAGACGGCATTTCACCCGACAACATTCCTTTTGACGATCTTTTTGCGTTAAATAAACCGGTCATACTTAAAGGGCTGGTAAACAGCTGGCCGCTGGTGCAGGCCGGCAAGCAGTCTGTAGAGCAGGCGATGGTGCAGCTTACTCAAAACGATACTGGTCAGCCACTGCTGGCTTATCGTGCGCCAGCGCACATTAAGTCACGCTTTGGTTACAACGACACCTGCACCGGCTTTAACTATAGCAGTGAAAAGACGCGGCTGACCGACGTGCTGGCACAAATCAAAGCGGGCTTCAGTATTGATGAGCACGAATACCTGTACATCAACTCTTTGCGATTCGATCAGGGCCTGCCTGAATTAAGTAAAGCCAATACACTTAATTTTTCGCATCCGGAATTTACCAATAACCAGCCGGTACCTAAAATCTGGATTGGCACTGAATCGGTGGCGGCAGCGCATTTTGATCAGCCCAAAAACATTGCCTGTTGCGTATTGGGAAAACGGCGTTTTACCCTGTTTTCGCCAGATCAGGTAGACAATCTCTATCCCGGTCCGTTGTCGCCGACGCCCGGCGGGCAGGTGGTCACCACCGCTAATCTTGATGAACCCGACTTTGAAAAATTCCCACGCTTAAAAACCGCGCTGGGAAATGCCTGGATCGCTGATCTCGAACCCGGTGACGGACTGTATTATCCCAGTATGTGGTGGCATGAAGTCAGGGCGTTCGACCGCTTTAACATTATGGTTAATTTCTGGTGGATGACAGCCAAACCTTATCTGGGTAACCCCATGGACCTGCTCATGCATGGCATGCTAACCCTGCGCGACAAACCGGCTGAGGAAAAAGCCGCCTGGCGCGCATTGTTCGACTATTATGTGTTTGGTGATGGTGAAAAAGTCATCGAGCATTTGCCGGTGGAATGTCATGGTCCGCTGGCACAGATGGATGAATTATCGGCGCGCCGTTTACGCGCAATGTTACTGAATAACCTTAATCGATAAATAGGCTTACACTGATGGCGCAAAAGAAAACCCGTGTTGTTGTAGCCGGCGGCGGCACTGCCGGATGGTTAACCGCGTTTAGTTTAGTGACCCGTTTAGGTAACGTGCTGGATATCACGTTAGTTGAGTCTGATCAGATTGGCACCGTGGGAGTAGGGGAAGCCACCATTCCTACCATGTGTAATTTTCATCAGCTGATGGGCATCAACGAACGTGAGTTTATGGCCGCCACGAACGCCACCTTCAAGCTGGGTATTCAGTTTGATAACTGGGCAAACGACGGTGACAGTTATATTCACTCGTTCGGCGAAACCGGTCAGCGTTCATGGATGGCCGAATTTCATGAATTCTGGATGGAAGCTGCGGCTAACGGTCAGCAGGATAGCCTGGAAGAATACTGCCTGGAACTAAAGGCTGCCAAAGCCAATAAGTTTGCCACTAAAATTGGCAATCGGCCGCTTAACTTTGCCTACCACCTCGACGCCACAGCCTATGCAGCTTACCTTAGGAATAAATCCGAAGCCGCAGGTGTTACCCGTTGTGAAGGTAAAATTCAGTCGGTAGATACCGATCCGCAAAGCGGTAACCTGACTCGATTGACACTGGATACGGGTATTGCAATCGAAGGGGATGTGTTTATTGATTGCACCGGTTTTAGGGGACTGTTAATCGGCGAACACCTTGGTGTCGGATATGAAGACTGGAGTCACTGGCTCGCTGCCGATCGGGCGATTGCTATTCAAACTCAATCTACTGAAGCGCCTAAACCTTACACCATCGCCACCGCCCACAAAGCCGGTTGGCAGTGGCGCATTCCGCTACAATCAAGGGTGGGCAACGGTATTGTTTACAGCAGTCGCTTTTTAAGTGACGAGGATGCTCTGGCAACGTTGAAGCAAAACCTCGACGGCGAAATGCTAACCGAGCCCCGTTATCTTAAGTTTAAGACCGGCCGACGGGAAAAAGCCTGGCATAAGAACTGTATTGCCGTTGGTTTGGCCAGTGGCTTTTTAGAACCGCTGGAATCCACCAGTATTCACCTGGTGACTACTGCGCTTATCCGCCTGATGAAGCTGTTTCCGTTTAGCGGTGACCATCAACTGCTGGCCGAGCAATATAATCGCGAAACGCAAAAAGAGATGGAGACCATCCGCGATTTTATTATTCTGCATTATAACCTGACAAAACGTACAGACAGTGATTTCTGGGAGCATTACCGCACTATGGATATTCCCGAGACGTTAGCCCATCGAATGGCTATCTTTGCGCAAAACGGCTATGTATGGCCCGACGATGTGGCGCTGTTCAGAGTAGACTCCTGGGTGCAGGTAATGATGGGCCAGGGCCTGATGCCAGCTCAGCATCACGGGGCAAGTCGAATGTTACCCACCGACAGTTTAAAACAACAGCTCAGTGCTTTTAAGCAATCGGTTAATAATGTGTTGGGCCAGTTACCCGCCCACGCCGATTTTATTGCCAGCTATTGTCCGGCCAGCGAGCAAGTTAAATAAGGGTCAGGCATGCAAAAGAACATCACCCGGGTTGTGGTTGTAGGCGGCGGTACCGCCGGCTGGCTTACCGCTGGGATTATTGCGGCCAAGAACCCTCTGGTTGGCGATAACAGCCGTACTGAAGTTATTCTGGTGGAATCGCCGGACGTTAAAAACCTTGGCGTAGGTGAAGGAACCTGGCCTACCATGCGCGATACGCTGCGTTTGCTGGGCATTGCCGAAAAGCAGTTTCTGAGTGAGTGTGATGCCAGTTTTAAGCAGGCGTCGAAGTTTGTTGGCTGGCAGCAGGGCGGTGAGGATAAGTATTACCATCCCTTTACGGCGCCTGCGGGTTTTGGCGCGGTTAATCTGGTTGAAGCATGGCACGATGAAGACTGCCCGGGCGACTTTGAATCCTGGGTCTGTGCTCAGGGCATGGCATGTGAGCGCTATCAGGCGCCGAAAATGCCCCAATTACCCGAATATGCTTACAATTTTAACTACGGCTATCATTTAAGTGCGGATAAATTTGTCGCCCTCCTGCATCGCCATTGCACTGAGCAACTCGGCGTACAGTATAAAAGCGCCCATGTTGCCGGGATCCAAAACCATCCGGATGGTGCAATAGCAGCTATCGAACTGGCGCAAGGCGAGCCGTTGACAGGTGACTTATTTATTGATTGCAGTGGTTTTAGTGCGCGCTTGATAGGGCAGCATTACAATGTCCCCTTTGTTTCTAAACGGCACATTTTATTTAATGATACGGCAGTGGCAGCTCAGGTGAACCATGCCGGTGACCAAACACCCATCGCATCGTGTACCGTGGCGACAGCCAGGCCTCACGGCTGGGTGTGGGATATCGCGTTACAGTCGCGCCGCGGCATTGGTCATGTATTTGCCAGTGAGTTAACCACTGAGTCCCAGGCCGAGGATGCATTAAGAACCTATATCAGCAGTGATGAGTCATTAAGCCAGAAAGCGATTATGCCGCGAACCATCCGTTTTGACCCCGGCCACCGGGCACGGTTCTGGGAACATAACTGCGTTGCAATCGGGGTATCCGCCGGTTTTGTTGAACCGTTGGAGGCCACGGCGCTGGTGCTGATTGAAAAGTCGGCCGAGTGGATAGCCGATCAATTGCCGCGCAGCCGTGCCGCCATAGCGGTGCTTCGTAAGCGCTACAATGAAATGACGGACGCACGGTGGGACGAGATTATTGATTTTATCAAACTGCATTATGTGCTGAGTGAACGCCGCGACAGCCCCTACTGGCAGGCACATGCCGATCCTGCATCCTGGACGGACAGCCTGCAGGAAGCGTTGCAGTTATGGCAAAGTCAACCGCCTGGCCTGTTAGAAACCAATCTTCGCCAGGAGCTTTTCTCCTCAGCCAGTAAGCAATACGTGTTGTATGGCATGGGGTTTCGCTCCCGCGACTGGCAGCCGGGTGGCATTACCAGCCTGCGCAAACCACTGATCGAACGGGTGCGCCGGGAGTTTCTGCATAATGGCGATAAGCTGTTGGCGCAGTTGCCAACCAACCGGGATTACTTTAACCGGCTTAAAGCGGCTAGCGCTTAGCAATAATATAAACCGCGTGCACAATGCCCGGGATATAGCCCAGCAGGGTTAATAGAATATTGATCCAGAACTGTGCGCCAATACCCACTTGCAAAAATACGCCCAGTGGTGGCAGTAAAATTGACAATAAAATGCGTAGAATATCCATGGTTTTCACCTTGTTTATGTAGAAAACCATGGATGTTGCAAGGGGCTTGCCAGTTATTGGATGTTAATGACAGCAACTGGCCTGGGAAGACTTAGTCATTTTCTGTTGCAGTGCCTGCCAACCATTTCTAATCATTAACCCACCGAGTAGCACAGCACACAGTGCGTAAACTGGTGAGATCTCTCCGTGCTCGTGGGTTGACTGACCAAGGGCAATCCACGACTGCAGTGAAAACTGATTTACCAGCAGGTTTAAGCCATATCCCAGCACAATACTAGCGCTCATCACACTAACGATATACAGCACCAGGGTGCGTTTACCCATTTCCTTAGCAATCATCCCCATAGTTGAGATATTCGTGGCCGGGCCAGCCAGTAAAAATACCAGCACGGCACCCGGAGATAACCCGGCACTTAAAAAGCCTACTGCAATAGGCGTAGATGCCGTGGCACAGATATACATAGGAATACCAATCACCGCCATAACCAGCATGGCCACCAGACCGTCGCCCCAGCTGGTCAGAAAGTCGGTGGGTACCCAGGTTTGAATTGCCGCGGCCAGCGCCAGGCCTATCAACAACCAGACGGTAATATCAATCAGCAGTTTACCACTGGAAAATTGCCAGATTGCGGCGACTTTGTCGGTAAAACCTGGTTTATTGGTAGGTGATGCAGAGCTGCTATCGCTACCACAACAAGAAGAGGGACTTGCCGGGGTTGCCTGTGTTTGCTGAGAGCTGCAGCAGGATGTCGTGCTGACCGGTTCAGCTGGCTTGCTACTACAACAGGATGACGTTGCTTTTTCTACTTCAGCTTTACTACTACAATCGCTTTGCGGTGCTTCGGCCGGTCTGGCAGGAGCTGCATTGCTAGTGGCTGATATTTCTTTATCGAACCACTTTACCATCATACCGGAGTAGATAGCGCTGACAATGGCACAAAATGGCCGCACTATAGCGAACAACGGGCCAAGCAGTGCGTAGGAGACAGACACCGAGTCGACTCCGGTTTCCGGCGTGGAGACCAGAAACGAGACGGTGGCGGGTTTGGAAGCGCCGCTTCGGCGTAAGCCTACCGCTGCTGGAATAACCCCACATGAACACAGAGGCAGCGGCGCACCAATGACTGCCGCTTTACCAACGGCACCCGTACTGGCGCTGCCCATGTGTTTTTGTAACAGGCTGATAGGAACCAGTTCATGCATCAGGCCGGCAACCAGTAGTCCGAGCAATAACCACGGTGCTGACTCCATAAACAGTAATAAAAAGTTTTGTGCTAACAGGGCGATATCGCTCATGATGCCTCCATAGAATCCAGTGCCTGCAGGATAGAGCAGTGCTCAGCACTCTGAGGACCGCCACAACAGGCAGTATGCAGGGTTTGTAATGACATACGAATTTTCTCCAGCTCAGCAATCTTTTCATCCAGCTCCCGGACTTTGCGTGCCGTGACCTGCTTTACCTCTTCACAGGTATGATCGTCAGGGTGCAGACGCAGTTCCAGTAACTCACTGATTTCATCAAGGGTAAAGCCAACGGTCTTGGCCCGTTTAATAAATTGCAGGCGGGCTAAATCGTCAGCAGAAAATAACCGGTAACCGGCATCCGAGCGCTGTGATGCCTGCACCAGCCCTTTGTTTTCATAAAAGCGTACAGTGTCGACGGTCAGCCCGGTGAGTGCTGCTAGTTGGCCAATCTTGTAATGTTTTGTTTTCATACTGGTAGTTTAAACCCTGGAGTTAGCTCCAGAGTCAAGCATAGCATAATCAGTTTTTTACTGAGGTAAGACGGCAAGCAAATATCTGGTTAGCATAAACCCCGCCACAACCTGCGAACTATTAATCAGCGCCCGCCCGGGCCAGGCAAGGCTGTCATAGCGAATTAGGTTAACTTTACCGGCAATCACCAGCAGGCTAAGAAAGCCAAACCAAGGCGTAAATAACCAGGTTACTTCCCATTTAACCAGCGAGATAGCCATGTCATGTAACAAACCACTGACCAGAAAGGTGCACAATATGGCCAGCCATGACGGTGCCACGTTGTTTACCGGTTTCATAACGTAGCGGGACAAATAGTAGCCCCAGATAGGGTTCCAGTATTGCCAGAAAGCATCAAAAGAACCTGCTCCTAATGAACGCGTGAGCATATTTTTGAGTGAGTCAGGCGAGCCCAGAGGCACGCCGTTACGACGTCGGACGTAAGTTTGTAAGGATATGGAATATGCCACAATATTTGTCCTGAATGCACAAGCCGGCATTAATGCCGGCTTGTGATGTTATATTACCAGCCACACTGACGGTCTTTATTTTGCTCGTCGAGCCAGGTTTTCAGTGGCTGGAAGTAATTAACAATGGTACTTGCGTCCATTTTATCCGTGCCGGTTAGCGTTTGTAGTGCTTCCTGCCACGGTTTGCTCTGACCCATTTCCAACATGGCGTTCAGGGCTTGACCTGCTTCCTCACTGCCATAAATCGAGCAGCGGTTTAACGGGCCTTCATCACCTGCAACATCACATAACGCCTTATGGAACTGAAACTGCAGAATGTGGGCGAGGAAATAACGGGTATAGGGCACATTGGCCGGTACATGATATTTAGCGCCAGGATCGAAGGCGTTAGCATCACGACTTACCGGAGCCATTACACCCTGGTACTTCTCGCGTAAATTCCACCATAGTTCGTTGTAATCATCCGGACCCACTTCACCGGCCATTACTTTCCAGCGCCATTGATCAACCATTAAACCAAACGGAATAAAGGCTATTTTATCCAGCGCTGTCTGCAACAGCATGCCGACGTCATTGGACGGATCGGGAATTTCATCAATCAAACCAATTTCTTTAAGGTATTTAGGTGTAATTGACAGCGCAATGGTATCGCCAATAGCCTCATGAAAACCGTCATTGGCTGAACTGCGATACAGCAGTGGCTCCTGGTTGTAGGCGCGCTGGTAATAGTTGTGGCCCAGTTCGTGGTGAATGACGTTAAACTCTTCGCCGGTAATCTGGATACACATTTTAATGCGTAAATCGTCTTTATCATCAACATTCCAGGCCGAAGCATGACATTGCACATCCCGGTCGGCAGGTTTACTGAACTGAGAACGTTGCCAGAACGTCTCTGGCAATTGTTCAAAGCCCAGTGAGGAAAAGAAAGACTCGGCCTGTTTAACCATTTTTATTTCATCGTAACCCTGATCGCGCAATGCACTGGTAACGTCAGGCACTTCCATCGGCTCATCGGGTTTTACCAAATCGTAAATATTGCCCCAGCTCTGCGCCCACATATTGCCCAGCAAATGAGCCGGGATAGGCTTATCCTGAGGCACGATATCTGCACCGTAGTAATCGCCGAGCTCAGCACGAACATGGCAGTGCAGGGCATCATACAGGGGTTTCACCTGACCCCATAAGCGGTCCAGTTCAACCGGAAAGTCATCGGCAGGCATATCATATTTGCTGCGCCACAGCTCACTGACGTTGGCAAACCCCAGTTCTGCGGCACCTTCATTAGCAATGGCCACCTGTTCTGCATACAAGTCTTTCATGGGGACAGACACTTCGCGCCAGCCTTGCCAGTATTCCAGCAGCAGATCGGCATCGCGGGAAGTCGCCATTGCTGCACTCATGTCGACCAGGCCAATACAGTCATCCTCAGAACGGCAGTATTTACCTTTACCATACATGCCATCCAGCTCAGAGCTAATTTGCGCCAGGCGTTCAGATTTCATTGGACTCGCTGGCGGTGGCATGGTCAGGGAAGTACGCATGAGGTCCAGTTTACGGCGCAGATCCGCATCGACTTCCACGTTATTAAACTCTGCTGCCTGCTTGGCCAGCTCAGAAGCACGGTTCGAATAAAGTTCAGAAATATAGGCGTTCACTGCGGCCGTATCTTCGTTGATATTGGTAGCATATAACCAGGCGGCCTTGGCTGCCGGCACCTGCATTTTTTCCATTTCACGCTGGGCTGCATCAACAAACATTGCCGCATCTTCGGCAGTATACATTGGCGTTGGTTCGGTGGTTTCCTGTGGCGGTTCGTTGGCTGGCTGACAACCGCTAAGTGCGGCAACCAGACCCAGTGAAACCAAAGAAAGACGGGTCATTTTCATAATGCTTCTCTCGTTTTGGGAATTACCGCTTTAGCGGGGTGACTCCCTTGTTGTTATATTGCAATGATTTCAGGCTGAAATAGCCGTATTACACAAGGTGTATACTCATTTCGGCACGGTTACCACTGTAATCACATTCCCGGCTAATGCCAAGTGATACAGTGCGGTTAGCAATAGGGTGCAGTAAAGGGATATCAGGACAAAATGTCGGGGGGCCTATAAAGGCAAAATGGAAATACGAACATATGATGAGTGGCAGCCTGGTGAAGCGGCAGCTGCCGCTATATCCGTTTTAAACAACACTGCTTAAATTTTTTACCGCTATCACAAAAGCAGGGGTCATTGCGGCCCGTTTTGAGTAAGCCTGAATCGTTGTGCATGATGCCTGTGGTATAGCGCCATTCATTGTCTTCCATAACAAAGTCGCTGGTTTCATGCATCAGATATGGTTTGTGGTTAACGGCGTAATAGGCTTTAAATTCTACCTGATCCGTTGTAGCGGAAACTTGTTGTGTGTCGGATAAGGGACTTACTACTGATAAAGCCAGCCACTTAGTGCCTGAAGCACTTTCTTCTAACGCTTGCTCACTTAATGAGGCGCGTTGTTTTTTTGCGTAAGTTTTTAAAATATAGGCCCAGTTACTCAGGCAGTATGCACTAAAGCGAGAACGCATCAGGGCTTGTGCTGATTGCGCTATTGTTGCCCCGGAATGCTTGGGTTCACAACATTCGCTGTAAGGCTTATTACTACAACAAAAACACAACACCGGCTAATCCTGTTAAATGACAATGCCAGTAGTTTAAGGCGAGACGCCCGTTTTACCAAGGGCCTTGCAGGATATTACCGGCCACCTTGTCATTTACAGATACCGCCACTAAAGATACTGCATACTGCTCGCACAATTGTTTAATGGAAACACGCTCTTCTGGCGTCAGAGTCAGATCCTCAACATAAATAGAGCGGCACTGCCCACTGGTAATCAGGCGGCGGATCCAGGCTGGTACTTTTTCCTGGTCTGGTTTCTGTATGCGAATGGCATAGTCGACGTCTTTTTGAAAAGCCACGGAATTTGATAACAAATATGACCAGCCTTTATGCGCTGGTGCGCGTTTAGCCACGCGCTGAGGAAATTGCAGGATGTTGCTTTCATTCTCAAAAGTTGTGGTTGCCATAGTCATGTCTGTTCTCCTGTTAATATATACAGTGTATGGATATACAGTAATACTGTATAAAACAACATGCAAGAATTTTTTGCTACTTTTTTAATCGATCCTGTCAGGTCGGGGCATAAACTATTTACCAGCAATGTTTTGCTTTTGAGTGTTTGGTTTGATTAGAAATAAGTCATGTGTTTCATATATGGACTAATAAGGTAATATTATATTACAAGGTTGCGGTAGCTGTGCTAGCTTTACAAAGCTTTAACAAACTAGCTAACCATAAATCAGGGGCGTAGCGTTTAAAGCATCGATTTAATGTTTTAACTTAGGTGGAAGGAGCTTTATGCACCCATTAAAACGTACACTCTTTTGTTCCGCATTCTTATTAATCGGCGGATGCTCTCTACCGCTTCATGACGATGTGGCTTATGTTCAGGCCAGACACGTACCGGAACGCCTTGATGATTTTGCTTTTGAAAATGACAAAGTTGCTTTCCGCCTATATGGCCCGGCACTTCAGACGTCTGCTGAAAATAATGGTACTGATTGCTGGCTGAAACGGGTTGACTATCCGATCATTGATAAATGGTACCAGGGACATGCACAGGGCAAGTCATACCATGAAGATACCGGCGAAGGTTATGACCCATACCATGTTGGCAGCTCTTTGGGGTGTGGTGGCGTTGCTTTGTGGCAAGCGGATTCGGCAGATAAACTCAATCAGCCAAATGTTTACAAGCGCTTTGAAGTAATAGAAAAAACCGCAGAAAAAGTGGTATTCGAGCTAGAATATGAATGGCAGGAGCCGGCTTTAAAAGAAGTCAAACGGATCACCCTGCAAAAGGGCGATCAGCTTTATAAGGCCGAAAGTCGGTTTACCTCGAAGGGTAAGCCCGTGATTGTCGAGGTCGCGGTGGGCGTGACGACTCATGATGGTAAGGCCCAGGTCACCGTTAATGATTACCAGAATATCGTTACAACCTGGGAACAGATAGATGGCAGTGGGTTAGGTACGTCGGTTATCGTGCCCTACGATAATGCGGTGCAGTATGTTCATCTCCAATCTAACACGCCAGACCGCTCACATGGCGTTGTCGTTACCACTACCGATGCCGACGGACGTCTAACCTACTATGCGGGGTTTGCCTGGCAAAAAGCGGGCGAAATTACCAGCTTAAACGAATGGCAATCGTACACGAAACAATTTGCTGATGAAAAATTCCCGGAGCAGCCCCTTACGTCAGATTCTGTTAAGGCTTTGACCAAAAAAGTGGCTGACTGGCAAATTAATCACCATGAAGAGCAGGGAAAATACCGGGCTATTCCTCGTAACCCCCCTGACTGGGCTAATCGTAAGCGTTACCACGACCTTGAATGGCATCACGGCGCCCTTTATGCAGGGATGGATCGCTGGCGTAAAATTGCTGACAACCCCAAATACACCGAGTGGTTAATGGCTATAGGAGAGCGTAATAAGTGGAAATTGCACCAGCGCCCTTATCATGCTGACGATCATACCGTTGGACAATTTTACTTATCTCTATATGAAGATTTTCAGCGACCTGAAATGATGAGTCCAACCCAACACCAGTTTGACTGGATTCTGGATAATCCTAAAACCGGTACATTGGACTGGCTGGCAGAAAATACCCACGCACACGATCGCTGGGGATGGTGTGATGCGCTATTTATGGCGCCGCCAGTATGGGCCCGACTGGCCAAAATTACTGGTGATGATAAGTATCTTGAATTCATGGATCAGGAATATCGTGTTACCTACGATTTGCTTTGGAGCGAGAAAGACCATTTATTCTGGCGTGATTCCAGCTACTTCACACAAAGCGAGAAAAACGGTGAAGACATTTTTTGGGCGCGTGGTAATGGCTGGGTGTTTGGCGGATTGGCTCTGATGATCCCGGATTTACCTAAAAACTGGGAAGGCCGCCAGTTTTACGTTGACTTATTTAAAAAGATGGCCAATCGCTTGCAATCGATCCAACGTGAGGACGGCACCTGGTCGATGGGACTGCTGGGTGGTACAGAGGGCTATCCGGAGATTGAAACGAGTGGCACATCATTCTTTACTTTTGGCTTAGCGTGGGGAATTAACCAGGGCATTCTGGACCGGGATACTTATCGTCCGACTATTATGAAAGCCTGGCGAGCGTTGCAGAAAGCCGTGAATGATGACGGAATGTTAGGTTATGTTCAGCCCGTGGGTGCAGCCCCTGGCGATTCGTTTAAAGATTACACTGAAGTTTATGGTACCGGTGCCTTTTTGGCCGCGGGCAGTGAGCTTTATCACATGCTCAAAGATGAAGAAGTCACTAAAACACTTCATTTGGGCGCACTTAAAACGTTTATGGACGATAGTGGCTGGTGTTGGTTTCAGGACCCCCGGGCAATTATTACCGACGATAAGCTGATTGTGGGTGGTGTTTCCGGACATGGCCTGGGTGATGCGGCTGCAGGAGTTTACGACCTGACTGACGCAGAGATCCTGGGGCGGGTGACCCTGCATCCTGATTTTGATCATGATGACCATAACTCGCCGGTATTTTACGCTCGCCCTGATGGTTCGCTGTTAACGGTTTATGCTCGCCACAGCACTGAGAATAAGCATTACTACCGTATCTCAGATCCCGAGGATTACCTTCAGTGGGGAAAAGAACAGGTAATTGAACAGCCTGAGCCGGTAACTTATATGAACTTGTATCCACTAGCCGGCGAAGGAAAGTTATACAATTTCTACCGCGGCATTAAATGGAATCCAACCTATGTGACATCGGCGGATCATGGCGAAACCTGGGGAGAATCTTATCACTTGATTCAAAATGAGGTCGAGGGGGTGCATCGCCCTTATGCCCGTTACACTGGTGATGGTAAAGATACTATAGGTATCTCCTTTACCGATGCTCATCCTCGTGACTACGGCAACAGTATTTATTATGCAGAATTTCGCAACGGTAATTTTTATCGTGCCGATGGTACTTTCATCAAAAATCTCAAAAATGATGGCCCCTTGAAGCCTTCTGAGGCAGAAAAAGTATTTCAGGGCGGTAATGGCCCGTTCCGCACTTTGGATTTGAGTGCTGAGCAGAGTGCCTGGACCAGTGCTATTACGTTTGACTCGCAGGGGTTTCCACATATTGCCTATTCATTGTATCTGGCCAATGATGATCAACGTTATCGTTTGGCTTCGTGGGATGGAGCGCAATGGTATGACCGTGAAATTGCCTACGCTGGCAGTCGGCTGTATGACCGTGAGGCGAGTTACACAGGTTTGATTACGTTGGATCCGCAAAATCCGCAGCATGTGGTTATTTCTACGGATGTAGACCCTTCCTCTGGTGTCCCCTTAGGAGGAAAGCATCAAGTGTTTCGTGCCACAGTTGATCAGCAGGATGACACCGGTTCCATTGTATGGCAGCGCCTATCGAAGGATGATAATCAGCATAATATTCGCCCTATGGTGGTAAGGGGAGATAAGCACAGTGTTATTATGTGGTTGCAGGGTCAGTACAATACTTATACTGACTATGATCTCGATGCGGTAGGTTTGTCATTCTGATTTTAAACCTGGGAATTTGGTTGCTGACAAGTCGTGTAACCTCACTGTCAGCACCCTTTGTATTGATTTTCAGTATGTTGCTCCCCGGTTTGTTATGCCTTTGACAGGCTTCCCCTATAATTAGGCGTTTCTCTGTTACCCATCGTTACATTATCCTGGTTGCGTAAAGGGTCTTTAAAGGCTTTACTTTCAGAAGTATAACCAAAAAGAGCGGCTTTTTTATGTCTACTGTTAAACGCGTAATACTACTGGCAACACTGCTGTTGGGCGCCTTAGTCTGTTATCAGGCAGGCTTTGCGACCGGCATTTTTGTGTTGGTTGTTGTGGGTATGTTACTGGAACTGGGTTTTTGGGTTGGCATTTTTAAATGGGAAAAAGCCAGGCCGCTTAAGCAAGCATCCAAATAATAACGCTGTCTCAGCAATGAATAAGCTAACTGCCTAAACCAGTTGCTGACTACTTTGAAACGTCTGGCGGTATTTCGACGGTGATACCGACAAATGTTTATTGAAATTGTGTCTTAGGGTAACAGCATTATCAAAGCCTGATCTCCCGGCAATTTGTTCTACGGTGAGGTGAGTGGTTTCCAGCAGTTGCCGGGCTACCTCAAGCTTACGCTCGCACAGCCATTGATGAGGTGTCATATTAAACTGGCGGATAAAATGGCGATCCAGAGTGCGTCGGGTCATGTTTGCTTTAGCTGCCATCTGCTCCACCGTTAGCCCTGACCCACTGTGTTTTACTGCCCAGTCGAGTACCTTTGCCAGTGCCGAGTTCACCGGCGCTAGCGGTTTCTGCACAAATTGCGACTGGCCGCCGTCACGGTGTGCAGGTAACACAAGGCGTCTTGCCACGGTATTGGCATATTCATAACCAAAATCATTGCGAATAACCGCTATCCCCAGGTCAATGGCGGCGGCACTGCCTGCGGAGCAGCCAACCCGGCCGTCGTACCAGTACAAACTGTCATCCCGGTAGGTGATGTGCGGAAAGCGCTGCTTAAATTGTTCGGCATAGCGCCAGTGGGTAATTGCCGTGCGTTGATTGAGCAGGCCCAGTGAGGCTAATAAGAATGAGCCGGAGCAAAAACTGATAATCCGGCCTCCCTGATCATAATGACGATGCACCTCACTGGCTAACAGCGGGTCGATACGCTCAATGCTCACCGGAAAACTGGGGATCACCAACAGATCAGTGGCCGGGAGGTGCTTAACTGCAGGGCACTGAAAGGCGGTATGGCCTAAACCTTCCAGCGTTTGCCTGCCCAGTGTCACAGTCTGGGTCTGATACCAGTCTTTAAACTCCGGTCGGGGCAGGGCAAATAGCTCTGTGGCGCAGCCGAGTTCGAACAACGACAGTGTTTCACAAAGCAAAATGGTGACTTTTATCATAGGGGCCCGCGCTGACAGCTATTAATTTGTCTAAATATTATCGATACTAGTTATATTAGACAGTTCTGGCGAGGCGATCCAGCAGTGATAATTAACTCTCAATTAATCAGGGAGTTTTATTATGCCATCTACTGTTATTCGTCCCAGACCTGCTGCCAGCGAGGAAGCTTTAGCCCATTTTCAGCGTTTACTGAAATTTGAAACTGACTGTTGGGATGTCCACTATGCGTTGTATAACGATCTGGTCGATTTTGTCTTGCTTGATGTCCGCGCCGTGGAAGTGGCCCGGCAAGGTTATATTGCGGGGGCTACATTTTTGCCCCATGGGCAGATAAACGAAGACACAGTATCTGTCTATCCAGCAGAAACCGTATTTGTGGTGTATTGCGCGGGGCCCCATTGCAATGCTACCGAGAAAGCGGCTATCAGACTGGCACGCTTAGGCCGGCCGGTGAAAAAAATGATTGGTGGGGTGACCGGCTGGCTTGATGAAGGTTTTGAACTGATAAGTGATCAATGAAGCGCTGGTGGTTTCTGAGTCCGACGGCCGGCGCATCTATGCCTGATTGCTCCGGCAGACATGCGGTTCGCCGGTACTGTTGGCGTAAATCACTTTTTTATTACTGACCATAAATATCACTCGTTTGCTGACTTCAAAGTTTTTAAAGTCGCCACATGTGCCGGTCAGTATGGTGTCGTTGCTGAGTCTGAAATAATAGGTATATTCACCGCTGCCTGACAGCAGTGAATAAGAGAGTGCTTTATCTTCACCATCCTGGAGTTGACCAAACGACAACGCGCCATTGTTCAGGCCAATGTTGCCCTCAACAATTTCGCTGTCAGAACTGTTCAGCAAACTGACACTCGGTGCAGTGATAACATAAACCTGATAGAGAATAATGGCGATAGCAAAGGCGAAGCTGAGTGCTTTTAACGTCATAGCCACCCCCGGTCAGGTTGACAGGAGCAGAACAAAGAAAAGAGGTGATTTGCCATGTTTTCAGTCCGTGAAATCTGGTGAAAAATCTTGAAATAAGGTAACCAAAATCCGTGTTACCTCAATAATATTGCAGTGATTGCCGCATAAAGCAAGCTGTCCTGCACAAACAGGCTAACACATCCGGCTTCCTTGCCGTAAGGATGCGCTCTGCGATGCAGATGTAAATCTCTTAGGCGCCTTGTTGGTAGCTCTGCCAGGCTTGCATTGAACCAATAAAAACATCCACGTTTTCAAAACCCTGCGCCAGCAGATAACTGGCTGCTACAGTGGCGCGCTTACCGCTGCCACAGGCCAGTGTATAATGGCGGGATTTATCCAGTTGGTGGCACATTTCCGGCAGATAGCCTAAGTAGATATGCTGTGCCTGGTCAAATTCGTTGTTTTCAACCTCTTCCTGTTTACGAACATCCAGCAGTTGCCAGTTAGCACGTGGTGCTCTAATGCGCTCATCAACCTTATCTGCAGTAACGGCGTTCACATGCTGACGTTGGTAAGCCTCAATGGTATCTGGCTTTGGTACCATGGTCAGATAACCACTAATCTGCTGGTAGCCCATCCGCCACAGCTGTTCGGCGCTTTCGGTTGCCTGTTGATGGGAATCTGCCACCAGTGCGATAGGTGTGGAATAGTCCAGAAACCAACCACCATAAGCGCTGAGTAAGCCGCCCGGCAGATTAAGACTGCCGGGATAGTGACAGTCACGAAACTGGGCATGACTTCTTACATCAATGAGCACGCCGGGACGTTCTGCGCTTTTCTGCCAGGCTGACTGAGCATTCTGTGCCAGCTTCTGGCACGCCACTGCCGGTAAAGGCGTATCCATCCCGGTAACGTTAGACTGCTCCATTTTGCTAAAGTAGGGAGCAATATAATGATTCTCTTTTAACTTACGCTCTATAAAGGCTTTTTTAGAGGTGCACTGATAGCCCGGATTTTGCCGTTTCTCAATGCCTATGGTGGTAAACTCACGTTCTGCCATGCCTGAACCACACACCGACCCTGCGCCATGAGCCGGGTACACAATAATATCATCACCCAGGTTGGCCAGCGTTTGCAGGCTGTCATAAAGCTGGCCCGCCATTTTTTCCATTTCCTCGGGGTAGAAGTCTGTGCGACCGACTTCACTGACAAATAAGGTATCGCCGGTAAATACGCCGATAGGCTGACTGTCCTGTTCGTTGTCGATAGCCAACACACAAATACTGTCTTTAGTATGGCCGGGCGTTGCAATAACTTCGAGTGTCCACTTGCCAATCTCAAATTTATCGCCATTACCGGCCTTGCGGGCATATTCGATAGGCTCGTCAGCGTCTTTACCATGGTAAATATCAGCACCGGTCTGGTTGGCCAGCACTACCGCGCCAGAGATAAAGTCTTCATTGCGGTGGGTTTCGATGATGGTGGTGATCCGGCATTCATGCTTTCCGGCAAGGGTGAGGTAATGCTGCGTATCTAACTGAGGATCAATCACACAGGCTTCACCATCGCTGCCAATCAGGTAGGAAAGGTGCGCAATGCCCGGTGTTTTAACAGATTCTACAAACATAGGTTAGCTCCACTTTGGGGTTGTGCCGCGCACAACGTGAATGTATTCACTTCACCCTAAGCCTTCAAATGTCATGCCGAATAAAAAGTTTTTTAAAACAGGTAATTACATTTTCTACCCGCAAGACTTCCCAGCAAATGAAGAAATATTCACTTAATCCTATATAAAATTTACATGCTATTGCGGGATAAGCGTGCCCGTTGCAGACGCTGTTTGAGGTATTGCAGTCTGGGAAGCAAAATCAGCAAGGCGATTGCCCAGTAAATTAACGGTTCCTGCAGGCCGGTTTTGCGAGACCAGCTAAAGTGTAACAGGGCCAGTAAAACAACCAGGTAAATGGTGTTATGCAGGGATTGCCAGCGTTTGCCAAGACGCAGCCTGACTTTATTAGGCGAGGTAATGGTTAAAGCGGCCAGTAGTAATAAGGCAACCATGCCTACGGTTATATATGGGCGTTTAACAATTTCACCCACCACCAACGACCAGTCAAACTGCAATTCAAAGCTGATGTACGTCAGCAGATGGATAACCGCGTAAACGAAAACATAAACGCCCAGCATGCGTCTGAAACGCATTAAAACCGGCGCGGGCAGGTAGCGGGCAGCCGGACTGATAAGCAAGGTTATCAGCAGCAGGTTTAACGCGCCGATACCAGTAAAGTGAATCAGCGCTTTAACCGGGTCGGCCCCCAGGTTATCGGTGACGCCCAGATAGAATGTGAAAATCACCCAGCCGAGGATCAACAGATGCAATAACGTTTTGCTTAAGCTTATTTGCCAGGCCGACAGCCTTAACGGTTTATTCAGTAACTTCATCAAATACTAATAGTAGCGGGTGAGATCCATATTGGTATACAGCGGGGCGACTTCCTGGTAGCCATTAAACATCTCGGTATCAATACGATTCTGTGAAAAAAGGCCGCCTTTGGTGATCCGCCGTTCACTGGCCTGACTCCAGCGTGGGTGGGCCACATTCGGGTTCACGTTGGCATAAAAGCCATACTCGTGAGCTGCCAGGCGATTCCAGGTAGTGGGTGGCTCCTGATCGGTGAGCGTAATGCGCACCACCGACTTAATGCTTTTAAAGCCATATTTCCATGGCACTACCAGCCGAATGGGTGCACCGTTCTGCGGTGGCAGTGTTTTACCGTACACGCCAACCGACATCAGAGATAGCGGGTGCATGGCTTCATCAAGTCGCAGGCCTTCCACATAAGGGTAGTCAATACCGCCACCCATAAACGGGTTGCGTTGACCTGGCATTTGTTTCGGATCGTACAGGGTTTTAAATGCTACATATTTCGCCGAACCGAGCGGATCAGCCAGCTTAAGTAGTTTATTCAACTCAAAGCCCAGCCAGGGGATCACCATCGACCAGGCCTCAACGCATCTTAACCGGTACACCCGTTCCTCTAGCGGAAATTTATTGAGGATATCGTCATAGCTCAGGGTAATGGGATTGCGTACCATACCGTCAATTTTCAGTGACCAGGGGTCAACCTGAAGGTCCTGGGCATTTTCTAGCGGATCGTCCTTACTGGTGCCGAACTCATAAAAGTTATTGTATGAGGTGACTTTTGCATAAGGCGTCATGGTTTCGTCGGTAGAAAGGCTATCATTGCGGGTAAAATCCAGCGGTTTGGCCTTGAATGCCGGCTTGTCATCATCATCATCGAACCAGCCACGAGCTGTTGCTGAGCCGCTTAGCAGCGCGCCAGCACCAACAAACCCCATGGATTTAAGTAAACTGCGCCGTGATGAGAATACCGCTTCGTCGGTAATCTCGTGACTTTTAAAAGTTTGTGATGGTTTAAATCGTTTAGTCATAATGCCTGATTTGCTAAAACTAATACCTCTGGTTACGTACTAAGACCGCATTAAGCACAAAAAAATTTCATCCACGCCGGTGAGTATTAGTAGCAGCCCCATTGGCTCACGCTGAAGGCCACAAGTTGGCAAGGTATTTGTAATATCGTTGGTTCAATGCCTATAACCACAAAATTTTGACACTTATGAGATTACCAACCAAAAGCCTGATCGCTAAAATTGAAGCCCTGTCTGCGCAAATGAGTCCTGAGCAATTAAAAGACTTTCTGGATGTGCTGGATTCCATGGCAGTAATGGTGGAAGACGCCAAAGCAATGCCAACCTCTGCAGAAGCCACCGAGCTAAACGCGGTAAAACTGGCATTGCATTAATAAGAATGCTAATCCCCTGACTCGTCATCATCAGTGGGCAGACGATTCAGACATTCGATGTCGTTGCCATCACACAGTATGCCAAGGATATCGGTATCTGAAGCTTCAATGGTGCGGCCGAGCAGGTCGGATATAAAGTCCTGTAGCAAGTCTTGTCTGAACAAGGCGAGCATCTCGGGGTGATTCATCTGTTGGTAGGTTTTAAGTTGCAATGCATGGCTATTTATCCGGGTCCATGAGGTGGCAGGGGTAACTTTATCGTTATACGATGCATAGATGATAGCGGGGCCACTCAGACGCTCTAGGCGCCGGACTATCTCTGTATCCTGTTCAGTTTTACCGGCCCGCTCATAAACGATATCCACTGCTTCCTCGACGGTTTCATCAGCAATCAAACGGGTGTAAAACTTGTTTTTATAAACAGAATTCCATAGCGCATTTACCGCTAAGCGGAAATCAGTCATAGGCGCGATTAAATACAGGCGGCCATTATCGATATGTTCCATCACGCCTGCGGCGGCCAGCGCGCCCATGGAAAAGCCCACCAGGTGCACGTTTTTGGGTTGTCGGCGCGAGATTTCACCAACCAGTGGCGATACATAATTCAAACCAAAGCTAAAGCGCTCTGCCTGTTCGGCACCCGGAACAACCCACACTTCAGCGCCGGTGATTTTATGCAGCCACTGCTGGTGGAGAGTAAGGATTTGTGTGGGTTGGTTGTAGCCGGCAAAAAGCACAATAAGATCATTTTCCAGTGGTTTAGGCTGTTGGCTGTCGGCGGGCGCTTCAAAGAACCATATTTTGTGATTTTGATTAATGTAGAAATCAAACTTCAAAGTGAGTGAATGGTTCTCACTGTCGGGGAGTTGTTGGCGAAGTCGTGTCACAGGGACACATTGCTCAAAATTGTCACAAACCGGTTCCTCAACGGTCCAGTCAAAGTTTCCACTTACCTGTGAGCCGCCGCCTTTGACAATCTGACCGGCCAGAAACGAGGCACAGCCGGGCAGTATAGCGGTGAAAAAGAGTATAAAACATGCAAGACGCAAATTGCGCATAAAAGGTTTCCTTGCCAGTTACTATAAAAATTGCCGATCCTGAATGCTAGAGCGACAAAGTATCGAGTACGCCACCGCGCTTAGGCACAAACATATTGGAATAGAGGCGGGCGGCAAATTCGTCGGTCATGCCTGATATATAATCGGCAATCACGCGGTGACCGTTGCCTTGCTCCTCGGCCTGTAACCAACGACTGCGGGTATTTTCCGGTAGCAGGCGGGTGGGATCTGAGCTGAATGCTTCAAAAAGTTCCATCACCACCTGCTGGCCCTTATATTCCAGTAATTGTACTTCAGGTTTGCGAATGACCTTGCGGTAAACAAACTGTTTAAACAGGGCCAGGGCTTCGCTGTGGTGATGAGGCAAAACCGCCTGATAACACAACAAGGGGTGAGAAAACTGCGGGTTTTCCTCGATGCGGATGGCCGTGATAAAGCAATTAACCAAAGCGCCAATGGCGTTTTTACGTTCATACTGCTCAATGCTGAATAAGCGGTCACCTAGCTTACTAATCGTTTCAGACAGCCAGGGTACTTTGAGTTCTATCAGCGGCTTTTCCAGTTCTTCACTGAATTCGGCGCGCTTAACCATCCCCATCACAATGGCATCTTCCAGATCGTGAATACCATAGGCAATATCGTCGGCCAGTTCCATCACACTGCAATCAAAAGATTTATGGCTGGTTTTACCGTGCTTAGCGGCACTTTGATTAAATGCCATAAAGACGTCGCGTTCTTCTGGTTTTAACGGGTCGAGTAACCAGTCAAACAGATTTTCATCACAGCGAAACAGCCCTTTAGGCGGGTGCCAGTTTTCGGCTTTTACCTGACGCATGCGTAAATCATCGGCCGGCACAATAGCCTGATTGGTCAGCGTATCGATAAAATTAGGGTATTTCACCAGGCCCAGCACACTTCGACGACTCAGGTTCATGCCGTGTTCTGCGGTATAGGGTTCCAGTCGGGTAACAATGCGAAACGTCTGGCCATTGCCTTCAAATCCGCCGTGCTGGTGCATCATGTAATGCAGTGCTATTTCGCCGCCATGGCCAAACGGCGGATGGCCGATATCGTGGGCCAGGCAAAGGGTTTCAATCAAATAGGGATCGAGGCTGACATAGTCAGTTAAGCGGGGAAATTTGCCTTGCAGCTGTGCGGTAATGCCGGTGCCGATCTGCGCCGCTTCCAGTGAATGGGTAAGGCGGGTACGGTAAAAATCACTTAAGCCAACGCCTAACACCTGAGTTTTGGCCTGTAAACGGCGGAAGGCCGCTGAGTGGAGTACCCGCGCTTTATCACGCTGAAAAGGCGAGCGATGATCGCCATCCCTTGCCTGGGTGCGTGGCAGGCGGCGTTGCTGCCAGTCGGTTTGCCAGTCAGTGTTGTCAGATAAATCGGATTGCGATGTTGGCATACTGACTCCTGTTTTACTCGCCGTGTTCTTCCTGAGTGATTTCATCCAGACTCAAAGAGAAACTGGGCACGTACTGTTTTAAAAAATAATCCACTTCATCTGAATGGTAGTCTTTGAGCATTTTATCCAGGCGCTTTTTGGCCAGCGTAAATTCGCGGTTACCAGCGCTGAGTTCCTCAAGCGTTTTCAGGTAGGCACAAATCACGTCGGCGGCTTTCACAATAAAGGCTTCGTCTTCGCTGTGTTTGTCACCGCTGATTAACTCGGCGTAATCTTCACGAAAGGGCTCAGGGGCCATATCGATGAGCTTTTGCTCGGCGATTTTCTCAATCTTTTTATACTCTTCCTTAATGGCAGGGTTGTAGTACTTGACCGGCGTAGGAAGATCGCCGGTTAGCACTTCAGACACATCATGGAACATTGCCAGGGTGGCGATTCGGTCGGGATTGAGCTGGCCATCAAAAAAGCGGTTACGAATAAGCGCCAGGGCATGGGCCACCATGGCTACCTGCAGGCTGTGCTCCTGAACATTCTCGATACGCACATTATGCATTAGCGGCCAGCGATGAATCAGTTTCATCCTGGCCAGGTGGGCAAAGAAATGGCTGTTTTCAGCCATTACTTTTTGCCTTTCTGGCGGTAGCCATTAAAGAAGTTTTCAATACGATCCATGGCCGGGCCAAGAATATCGCTGTGCGGTAAAAATACCAGACGGAAATAAATGCCTTCGTTTAAATTAAAGGCGCGGCCGTGAACCAGCAGGATTTTTTCGCTGCTGAGCAGGTCGAGGATCATTTGTTCGTCGTTGGCGATATTAAACTTCTCGGCATCGACCTTGGCAAAACAGTACATAGCGCCATTCGGTGGCACACAGGTGATGCCGTCGATGTCATTCAGGCGGCGGGCGGCTAGATCCCGTTGCAATTGCAGTCGGCCGCCGGGTTTGACTAAATCGTTGATGCTCTGATAGCCGCCCAGCGCTGTTTGTATAGCGCTCTGGCAGGGCACGTTGGCACACATCCGCATGGATGACAGAATATTTAACCCTTCAATATAGTGTTTAGCCAGCCGTTTATTACCGGAGACCACCAGCCAGCCGGCACGGAAACCCGCCACGCGGTAGTTTTTGGATAAACCGCTAAAGGTCACAAAGAATACGTCATCGGCCAGTGAGGCGATGCACGTGTGCTTGGCATCGTTATACAGAATTTTGTCGTAGATTTCGTCAGAATACACCACCAGCTCATGCTCGCGGGCTAAATCGACAATTTGTTGCAGCAGTTCTTTGCTGTACACCGCCCCGGTGGGGTTATTCGGGTTGATCAGTACGATGGCTTTGGTTTTTTTGGTGATCTTACTTTTAATGTCATCAATATCGGGAAACCAGCCAGCCTGTTCGTCACAGCGGTAATGCACCGGTGTACCGGAAGACAAGCTTACCGCAGCCGTCCATAATGGATAATCCGGGCTGGGCAATAAAACCTCATCGCCTATATTAAGCAGCGCCTGCATGGCAATCATGATCATTTCACTCACGCCATTACCTATAAACACATCGTCAACCTGAATGTTACGAATGTTCATTTGCTGGTAGTACTGCATCACTGCAACACGGGCCGCGTAAATACCGGTAGAGTCAGAATAGCCTTGTGAGGTTGGCAGGTTATGAATGACGTCCTTAAGGATATCGTCGGGGGCATCAAATCCAAACGGGGCAGGGTTGCCAATATTCAGTTTGAGAATGCGATGGCCTTCATCTTCCATCTTGCGAGCCTGCGCGGCGATCGGACCGCGAATGTCATAACAAACGTTATCTAACTTGTGCGAACTGTGTACCGGTTTCATCTTAAACTACTTAAATTACGGGGCTTTCAGGGTATCGCATCGGGCTATACGCTGTTAAGCAAATTTTGCGCTTTAGCGCAAATATATTGCATAAACTGTTACAAAAACCGACTTGAGCAGGTAAAAAAGAAGGGCTATAACTCAAAATAGTGCTTTTAGAGAATAAGTTTGCTTTTTGCAGGGTGTCCGCATGCGCCAGTCAGATGTAGTTGTCGATCACAGCGCCGGGGTAGAACATTACCCGGGCGAGAGCAGGGTGACGGTAAAACCCAGTGATGGTGCCATGGTTTGCTGTGGTATTTATGGTGTTTTCGAACACACGGGCATTTGGGTTGATGGTCATATTATAGAACTGCATGGCAGTGGTCTGGTGAAAGCTGTGTCGCCTCAACGCTTTTTAAACGATCGCAGTGGCGAGAACATTTATATGCTGTGCGATAAAGATCTGCATCCGCTGGTAGTCGACGGCGCCGCCGAGCGAGCCGTATCGCGCATCTTCACCTATATTGAATACCATCCCTGGGGAAATAACTGTCATCGTTTCACCTTTGATGTGGCCACCGGGCAAAAAAGCGCAGTAAGTAGTTTTTATGACTTTAATGTGGCGGTGAACCGCTACTTTCACCGTCGGCTTTACTGGCAGCCGGTCAGTATCCCTCATTCATTTTAATATTTAATGTTTTTATTGTTAATAAATTGTGAACTTTAGTAATTGGATCTATCGTATATATAACGGTGGGGAAGATTCTGAAGTAATTAGCACCGGTTCGCTCAGAAGATCGGTAAATATCGTGGATAAGTGAATGTTCCCCTGTTTTGCGCTTAACAGTAACCACTGAGGGAAGTGAATTTATGTCACAACACTTTAAAGAAACACCCCAGAACGCTATCACCGACAGCGGTATCGCCAGGGTCATTCCCTGCAAAGAGCTCGATGTTGGCGACCCCATTAAATGGTTGTCTCTGGGCTTTCAGGATTTATTAAAAACTCCGTTGTTATCCGTTTTCTATGGTTTATTATTTGCCGTCATCCCCTGGTTAATTTCCTTTTTAGTGGCGATGACCGGCTGGCACCTGATTATTTTACCCTCGATAGTGTGCTTTATGCTGATTGGCCCGTTTCTGGCGGCGGGCTTGTACGACATCAGCTGGGAGCATGAAAAGGGCCATAAGCCCACTTTATCGCATTCGTTACGTGCCATGCGCCGTAATGCGGTGAACGAGTGGGGGTTTGGTATTTTGCTGATGATCCTGATGATCTTTTGGTTGCGTGTCGCGTCTCTGATCCATGCATTGTACCCACAGCATCAGATTGAGAGTCTGGAAAGCTTAATGCCGTTCCTCATTCTTGGAACCGGCGTAGGCGCAGTGTTCTGTATCGGTATGTTTTTTGTCACCGCATTTACCCAGCCCATTCTGCTGGAGCGTAAAGTTGATTTAGCCACTGCTGTGATGACCAGCATTAATGCGGTTTGGGTGAATAAGGTGCCGATGTTTATCTGGGCCGGTATTATCTTCTCCATCGTAGCCATTGGCTTTGTTACCGGATTTATCGGCTTTATTGTATTAATGCCATTACTTGGCTATGCCTCCTGGCATGGTTACATCGATGCCATCGAAACCAAACGGGAACGTGAATACGTCTGATCCGGTTCTCAACCTCTCCTTCATACCATACGGGTAATCGGGCAATTAGCCTGGCTACCCGTTTTTTTCCTGCTGCTCACCTTTGCCCGCATCAAATTTATCGTTAATTAATGTTATTTCGGCGCTGATGACGCTTCTTTCTGATGACGATTGTCGCTCTGCCTGACTTGCAAAATAGTCAGATTTTCATCATTTTTACATTATTTCTGTAATTAAATTACAGGATGGAGGAGCTCCGAGCGCGGTTTTATCAACTTAAGTTGTATAAATTTGTGAATAACTGGCGGGATCAAGCTAAAAACTTTCAGAATTGAGGGTGTTTTTTAGAACTTTTTTATATCTAAAGTTTAATAGATATTCTGAATGGTAATATTTATTTAAAAAATAACTATTAAAAACAGTGGTATAGGTTGTTAATTGGCTATTAACATTATAATTTACGCTATTTTCACCATACCTATACAATAATAAAACAGTAATTTTCTTTCAGATGGGGCATAAATATAGTGCACCAACGAGAAACGTTCAGCGCAAATCGTTGGGCTGACACCAGAACTGATGAACAACCATTTCGCTCAACAGCTTCCGGTGGATACCTAGATAATATGAGAGGAAATTTAAATGACTAAAGTAATCAAATCAACAATCGCTGCTGCAGTATTAGCGGTAATGGGTGTATCAACTGCTTCTGCTGACGTAACTGCTGAAGGTGTTCGTTTTACAGGTGATACTGAGTTCGCTGGTTTTTGTAAAGCGGTAGTAAAAGACGACGTTCGCCTGCTGCGTTCTTCTGTATCACGTAACATCGGTCTGATTGGTGCGAGCCAGCGCGAAGTTCTGAAAGTAATCAGTGCAAAAGACGGTGTAACCTGTAATGGTGTATCTCTGGTTGAGTTTTCTCAGTCTCGTGACGCATCAAACGTCTACCAATTCCTGACTGCACGCAGCTAATTGTGCCGGGAATGAATAAACGGGAACCGCAGTGGTCGAAAAACCGAGTTCCCGTTTAACTCCCTTCTACCCAGGCGCTTTATTCTTAAGCCCTAATCCAGCGACTTACCTGTACTTTCGAGCGGAAAATCATTTTGCTCACCCGATAGCGTAACTTCAGTAACAGTACATAAGCCAATGGCACCAGAAACAGACTGGTTAGTGTGGAGAACACCAAACCGCCGATAATGGCTATCGCCATGGGCGAGTAGGCCGGGCCGTCGCCACCAATACGGGTACTGCCCATTGCCAGAGGCACCAGACCCAGTACCGTGGTGGAAACCGTCATCAGAATTGGTCGGATCCGCGAGCTGCATCCATCCACAATAGCGGTAATTAAGGCTTCACCCTCGCCAATCAACTGGTTAATTCTATCCACCAGTACAATACCGTTGTTAACCACTATTCCCATCAGGATCAGCATGCCTATCATGCCCATTACCGACATAGAAGTGCCCGTGATCATAAACGCCCAGAAGACGCCGGTAATACTAAACAGCAGGGAAGTGATAACGGCGGTAGGTAACAGCAAAGATTCAAACAGCGCTGCCATAACAATGTAGATCATGCACACAGCCAGCAACATATTCATTTGCATTACCGCAAAGGCTTCGTCCTGACGACGGAAACCGCCGTCCAGTGTCCAGCTGTAGCCAGAGGGCAGGCTCATGTACTGCATGGCAGCCTCAATCCGTTCGCGGGCCTGTTCCATCGTAGTGCCCTCTTCCAGGTTCGCACCCACTGATAAAGCGGTTTGACGATAGTAACGGTTTATTTGCGCCAGCTGTGGCATTACCGTGATATCGGCCACCATGTCCAGGGTAATATTGCGGCCTGAATTGTTGGTCAAATTTAGGTTTTGCAGCGCATTGAGTGATTCCTGCACCGATTTTCCATACATCAGTTTGACATTGACCTCGCCGGCTTCACCGTAGCGGAAGGTGCGCAGGTTGTTACCGCGCAGGGCAGTTGCTACCAAACCAGACACCTGTTGAGTGGTGAGGCCCAGCTGATAAGCTTTGTCACGGTCGATACGGATCTGCAGCTCCTGGCGTTCGCTACCCACATCAGCGCGGACGTCGGTTAAGCCACTGATATTATCCAGTACATCTACCACGCGGTCGGCAATATTCTTAAGTTGGTCAGAGGATTCGCCGAGCAGAGTGAGCCTTACACCTCCGCCATTACCTTCGTTCCAGCGGAAAGACGGTTTGGCCCGTACAAACTTCGGCATACTCTCAAGAATAAGGCGTTTTACCTCGCTTACCGGTACTGGTAAATCATCCTGCAGGGTAATGCCAGACGTTGCCTGACCCGCTTCGTAATAGGTATACACCTGTTTTATGTAGAATTCTTCCTGATTGTCGTAGAGGTAAGCTTCCATTTTATCAACGGTTTTTTCGACTTCCTCCAGCGTGTAATTCTGGCTGATGTGATAGTTAAGCCAGACCCGAGAGCGGTTATCATTACCCTCATCATCGTTAGAAATAACGCCCAGCGGAATAGCCGTACTGGCCAGAATGGCTAACGCAATGACAGAGGTTTTGCCCTGATTATGCATGGCCCAGTTTAAGATTTTGCGATACCGCTTAATATAACCCGCCGGCTTTGCATGGTGAGCGGCAGGCGGCTTAACCTTTGAGGCCAGCAGGGGGATCAGCGTTTGCGCGATTAGAAGTGAGGCAAACAGCGAGATACAGATGGCAATGGCCACGTGCTCCAGAAACACGGTGACATCAATCTTAACGCCTACAATGTTGGGTAAAAATACGATAGCCGTTGTAGTGGTACCGGCGATTACGGCCAGACTTACCTTGCCAACGCCTAATTTGGTGGCCTGTTTCGCATCGGCATGGGTAGCCCGCTGCTGAAAAATACTTTCAGTAATGACTACCGCATTATCTACCAGCATACCTACTGCCAGCATCAGGCCCATCAATGACAGGATATTCAGTGAGTAACCCAGCAAATACATGACGCCCAGGGTAATGCAGATAGAAAACGGCACAGACAGTACAACCAACAGGGTAGTTGTAAGTTGGCGCAGGAATAAATACAACACCACAACTGAGAGCAGTGCGCCAAATAAACCCGCTTCTACCAGATTTGATAACGATGAGGTGACACTTTCGGCCACGTCATCCATTACGTACAGGTTAATGCCGTTAAAAGCCGGATCCTGTTTGGTTTTTTCAACCACTGCCATAACCTGTTCACTGACCTCAACCAGGTTACTGCCCGATTCACGGAAGATGTTCAGACCTACCGCATAAGCGCGGTCGAGGTGGCGGCCATTATTGCGCTCGGGTGTTTCATAATCCACCGTGGCAATATCTTTAAGCATGATCCCGGGCGCAACATAGAGCTGCTGGATATCGCGCATATCAGAGAACTGGCCCTGGGGGTTGACGATAAACTTCTGGTCGTTGGCAAAAAAATGCCCGGCCGTCATCGAGAAGTTGGCTTCCCGCAACCGTCTGCCCAGTTCGTTGGTATCGATATGCAGTGAGGTAATGCGTTCCGGGATAAGGCGAATACTGACTTGTTTTTTCTCAACACCGTACAGCTCAACCCGGGAGACGCCCTGAACCCGCTCAATCTCGCCTTTCAGGTTTCGGTCGAGCAGATCGTAGGCGTTCGACAGATCGCGCTCGCTGGATACCCGCAGCTGGAAAATCGGCATATCGTTGGTATTAAACTTAAACACCATAACGCGCTCAACATCATCGGGCAGCTCATCGCGAATGGCATCGATTTTTTCCCGGGCCTCGATGCTTTTGGCTTTAATGTTGGCGTCCCAGTCAAATTCCACAAACACTTCAGCGCGGTTTTCAAACGAGGTTGCTCGCAACCGTTTGATACCCGACATGGTGGCGATTGCTTCTTCCACCGGACGGGTGATCATGCGTTCTATTTCGGCCGGAGTGGCGTCGCGATAGGGCACCTGAACCACCATTTGCGGGATATCAATGCCAGGAAATTTCTCCAGCGGTAACAAACGTCCTGCAGCGATGCCGAAAATCAGCATCGACAGGAAACACATACAGATAGTGACCGGTTTGCGCAGGGCAAAGCTGGTCAGGGTGGCGCCAGCCTGAGCAAACTTATCCATACACTTTATCTCCGGCAGTGTCGCTCGCCGTTACGGCAAACTGTTTGCGATCGAACAGTGAGTAAATCACCGGTAACAGAATAAGGGTCAGTAAGGTAGAGAACAGTAAACCAAAGATCACGGTGATGGCCATGGGCGTGCGCACCTCGGCACCTTCACCAAAGCCAATGGCCATGGGCAGCAGACCAAGAATAGTGGTCAGCGTGGTCATGATAATGGGCCGTAAGCGGCTGTTGGCGGCATCGATGATGGCGCTATGCTTATCCTGACCCTGTTCACGTAGCTGATTGATGCGATCAATCAGTACAATGGCGTTATTCACCACGATACCACAGAGCATAATTAACCCGATGAACACCACCACACTGACATTGGTGTTGGTGAGCAACAGGCCATAAATAGCGCCGGCTACGGCCATAGGAATGGCAAACAAAATCAGCAGCGGGTGACCCAGTGATTCAAACTGTGAAGCCATTACCAGGTACACCATAAAGATCGCCAGGGCCAGGGCCAGCATCAGCGAGTCGAAACTTTGCTGCATGTCTTCGCTCTGACCGGCGATGGTTGCGCGTAGCTGTGGCGGCAGGGCAATTTCACGGATGATTTGTTCGGCCTCAGCAACGCCCTGAGCCAGGTCGCCATAGCGCAGATTGGCTTCCAGCAAGGCGACACGTTGCTGACCTACCCGGGTAATCTCACTGGGACCATTACTCACAAAGACCTCGGCCACGGCATGAAGGGGCACTGGTTGTTCTGCGCCCGGATTAATGATGATCTGGCTGATATCGTTAATCTGATCGCGTTGCGTATCGGCGGTACGTACCAGAATGTCCACTTTACGGTCGCGCATACTGTATTGGGTTGCTACTTCGCCGCCAATTTGTGCTGCTACCAGCTTGGCTGCGGTAGAGGCATCTAACTCGAGGCGGGCGAGGGCCGCGTGATTGAAGTTAATTTTGAGCTCAGGGTTACCGACCCGCAAACTGCTGGTTACGTCGGCAAAACGGCTGCTGCCCTCCAGAGCCTGCTTCAACGAGTCGGCACTACGCTGGAGCAGCGCCAGATCATAACCTTGCAGTTCAATTTGAATGGGGGCCGCAAAGGTAAACAATTCAGGATAGCCAAACTTGCTCTGGATACCGGCCTGCTTAGCCAGGAAACCGCGCAGTGATTCTTTCACCTGAGCTTCATCTGCGTCTGTGGCATCTTTATTCAGCACTACGTTTAGTTTGCCCCAGTGATCGCCTCCCTGTGATGGCGCAGCACTGATCAGACTGCCGGTACCGGCCAGTGAATAGGTGCGGTTAACATTGGGCAGTGACTCGGTGTACAGTGCCAGGCGTGTCAGTAAGTCATCGGTTTGCTCAACACGGGAGCCTGCCGGCAAGGTGACTTCAATGAAAAATTCACCCTGTGACATACGCGGAATAAGTTCCATGCCTAAGCGAGGGATCAGCATAAACGCCGATGCGGTAACGGCAATAGCCACACCCAGCACCAGCCAGCGGGTGCGCAAGGCAGCTTTCAGGCTAACGTTGTACAGTTTTTCAATACCGTTAAACGCCAGGCCAAATAAGCTGGTGAGTGGCTTAAAGATAAAGGACAGAGCGGTACTGATAGCGCGCCACAGTGTAATTAGCAGGGTAGTAACCAGCATGGGAATGATGCCGAATACCAGCTTAACCAGCATGTGTAGCGGCCAGGTGATGTAAAAGGCGATCTTGCGCCAACCTTCAGGGTGTCCGGCAGGTGTAGGTTCCAGCGCATCCTGCTCGGTGAAACTGTCTTCACGGTGGGCTTTAGCAGCCAGAGCCGGGATCACCGTCAGCGCCACAATCAGTGAGGCAATTAAGGCAAACGAAACGGTCATGGCCTGGTCGCTGAATAGCTGACCGGCAATACCTTCGACAAAAATAAGCGGTACAAATACGGCCAGGGTAGTAAGCGTAGAGGCTAAAATGGCACTGGAGACTTCTTTAGTGCCCTCGGTCGCCGCCGTCGCAGCGCTAATCAGGCCCTTGCCGCGCTGTTTGTGTTTGTCGATATTTTCCAGTACCACGATACTATTATCCACCAACAAACCTACCGCCAGGGCAATACCACCGAGGCTCATGATGTTAAGGCTGATATCGTTACCGTACATCAGGTTAAACGTAGCGATAACCGACAGCGGGATCGATACTGAGATGATCAGTGTTGGCCAGAAATCCTTAAGGAACAGGTAAAGAATGATCATGGCCAGGATACCGCCGATAATGGCAGACGATTTTACATCTTCAATGGCCTGTTTAATGAACTCACTCTGATCGTACACTTTATCCAGCGCATAGTCAGAAGGCAGTTGATTTTGGATCCGCTCAAGGGCAATGCCTACCTGACGTGCTACATCTACGGAATTGGCATCACCTTCTTTGTAAATGGCAATCTCCGCGCCTTCTTTGCCGTTAAACCGACTAATGGCGTCCCGTTCCTTATAGGTATTCTGGATGGTGGCCACATCGCGCAGACGAATAGACTTGCCGTTGCGGTTGGCAATATACAGCTCACCAATTTCATTGAGGCCGGTAAACTGGTTCAGGGTACGTACCAGAAATGCCTGATTGCCGTTATCAATGCGTCCGCCTGCGGTGTTAAGATTTTCCTCTTTAAGACGGGTGATAATGGTGTTGATACTGATATTTAACTGGCTGACCCGGCGCTGATCCACCAGTACCTGTATTTCGTTTTCCAGCGCACCACCAATTTTTACAGAAGCCACGCCTTCAATGGACTCTAGCTGACGCTTAATTTGCTCATCGGCATAAATGCGTAACGACTTCATGGCTTCCACCGATGGATCCGGTGTATTGAAGCTCAGGCCATAGCGTAAAATAGGATCGAGGCTGGGATTAAAGCGCAGTAAACGGGGTTTATCTACATCCAGTGGCAGTTGCAGGATATCCAGTTTTTCCCGCACTTCCAGGCTGGCGAAGTCCATCGCGGTACCCCAGGCGAATTCCAGTACAACGTCTGACTGGCCCGGCCGTGAAATAGACTTAACGGTACGCACGCCTTTAACGGTGCCGATGGTTTCTTCAATGGGTTTGGATACCAGCTGTTCTACTTCAGCAGGCGCCGCACCGGTGTAGTCGGTACGAATAGTCAGTGTTGGGTAGGCCAGTTCGGGTAACAGGTTTACCGATAACCGGCCTAAAGAGACCATGCCAAATAACAGCACGGCGAGCGTGAACATGGCAATCGCGACGGGGCGCTTTACCGCAATATCAACAAGTTGCATAACAATCTCCTGGCGGCTATCAGCTGTTTACGATTTCAACTGGTGACGCATCCTTCAGATTGTGATGCCCGACGGTAACAACGGTTTCTGAGCCAGTCAGGCCGTTGGTAATTTCGATAAATTCACCGTTTTCAAAGCCGGTGGTAACATCAAGCTTTTTCGCGACGCCTTTTTCCACCACAAACACACTGGTTTGATCGTCGATGGTTAACAGCGCTTTACGGGGTAATAAGGTCGCATTTGCATGAGTATCGTAATCAATCGAGACTTCAGAAAACATACCGGCTTTCAGGCGGCCATTAGTATTAGGAACGGTTAGGGTAACTTTAAAGGTGCCGGTGGTTGCGTCAACTACCGGGCTGATCCGCTCAACGTAGCCGCTCACCGTGGCATTACCCAGCGCTGCAATTTTCAGGCTGGCATTTTGTTTGGCCGCAATGGAGGCCATTTCGCTTTCAGGCAGATAAACAATGCCTTGTAAGGCTTTTTGCTGAACAATGTGAAACATTCTTTCGCGCTGGAAAGACTCGGTAAGGTTACCAACCTTGGCATTACGCTCGGCAATGTAACCGCTGATGGGGGCGGTGATGGTGGTTTCTTTCAGGTCCAGTTCGGCCAGTGCCAGCACGGCTTTGGCGGCTTCGTACTGGGCGGTGAGCTTATCAAAGGTGTCGTCGCTCACCAGTTTGCTGGAATACACTTTCTTAATTTTGCTTAATTCTTTTTCGATGCCGGTGAGATCGGCACGGGCTTTACTCAGGTTTAACTCGTAGCGTTTTTTGTCGAGCTGGGCAAGTACCTGGCCCTTTTCTACATAATCGCCTTCTTCGACAAAAATGTGCTCAACAATACCTGATGCCCGGGCGACGACAAACGCTTCTTCTTTAGCTTCTAAGATGGCGGTGGTCTGATAACTCGATGAGATATCGCCCATGGTCACAGGCGTGGCTTCTACGGGGATGCTGACAACCACTTCTTCTTTTTGCTCAGCTTTGGTGTCGGTGGCCTCGGCGTTAATACAACCGGTTAAGGTCACGCTACTGGCCAGCAGGCCGGCAATGAGTAATGAGCTGATGTTGCGGTGGGTTTTTACGTGTTCCATCGTTTTACCTTGAAAGTATATAGTTATATACGCCTAACAGCATTCGCTGTGCCAAATTGTTAAGTAAATTATAAATCCCCACAAAACAATAAATTAGCGAGCAGTTGTATCTTTGTGTAAGCAATTGTATCAATTTGATGTGGCGGTAATGGCTAACTCTTGAGTTAATTGGTTATTTGTTGTGAGTTTTGGCTATTTTAGTGTGTGTGGTAGCATTTTTTCTGTCATTCAGGTCCCAAAAAGCAGAAAAATACAATCAATACGCGACAATTGAAGTTGGGGCTGTAACAATTGCGGATCTGGGATTTACCTCAATTTTATTGCAGCGTTTGCGGAATTTTTCATGTCAGCACCGGTTAAATTAGTCAGCTTCTCCATTGCCTTTATTTGTATTCTTCTGGCCCTTAATTTTGGGATCCGTTCATCCATGGGCTTCTTTATGGAGCCGGTGTCGGCCGAGTTTGGTTATGGCCGGGAAGTCTTTGCTTTTGCGCTGGCATTACAAAATCTGTGGTGGGGATTGTCACAACCTGTCGCCGGCGCTATTGCCGATAAGTACGGTACAGCCAGAACCGTGGTGGCTGGCGCCTTTTTATATGCGGCAGGGTTAGCTATAACCGCCACCACTGATTCGGTTAGCGGTTTGAATACCGGCGCAGGATTGCTGATGGGAATGGGGATTGCCGCCACCGGTTTTGGCGTGGTGTTACCCGCTATGGCTCGCATGGTGTCGGTGGAAAAGCGCGCTTTTGCGCTGGGTCTTGGCAGTGCCGCTGGGTCTGCCGGGCAGCTTCTGGTGGTGCCGGTTGCCCAGGAGTTTATTCTCGGTTTCGGTTGGATGAACGCGCTGTTATTGCTGGCCGGCTGTTCGTTGTTAATGGCGGTGCTGGCTGCTACGTTCCGGCAATCGGGCGGAGCGCAACTGGCAGTCAATAAAGACAGCACCGCACAAACTATGCGTGAGGCCCTCAAAGAGGCTTGTGGTTACTGGCATTACTGGCTGATTGTGGTGGGCTTTTTTGTGTGCGGTTTTCAGCTGGCATTTATTACCGTGCACATGCCGGCTTTTTTAAGTGACCGGGGGTTTTCTGCCCACACCGCGGTAGTGAGTCTAGCGCTGATTGGATTGTTTAATATCTTTGGTTGTCTGCTATCCGGCTCCTGGTCGGGCAAATACTCCAAGAAAAACCTGCTGACCATTATCTACGCATTGCGGGCAATTGCGATAGCCGCTTTTATGCTGTTTGAAATGAGTGAAATGTCGGTGTACCTGTTCTCTATTGTAACCGGATTGCTGTGGTTAGCCACCGTACCGCCAACGTCCGGGCTGGTGGCGCAGTTATTTGGCTTGCCTTACATGGGGCTGTTGTACGGTATCGTTTTTCTAAGTCATCAGCTGGGATCATTCAGCGGTGTCTGGCTGGGCGGCTATTTGTACGATCTTACCGGTTCTTACGACGTGGTGTGGTGGAGTGCCTGTTCGATTGCACTGGTGACGGCGCTGGTGCACGTGTTTATTGATGAGCGGCCAGTCCCCCGACTGCGGGAGCAACCCTTAGCAGTATGATGAATGGACGGGCAGTTCAGGGTTAACTGCCGCCGCAAAATGGTTGTTAATCAACAATAGTGAAGCTGGTGGTAATATCCACATTGCCTTTTAACATCAGCATCACCGAGCAGTACTTCTCGGCCGACAGTGACACTGCGCGGTCGACGTCTTTTTCTTTTAAGTTGTCGCCGCTCACGATGTAATGGGCATGGATTTTAGTAAATACCCGCGGCGGCTCGTCGGCGCGCTCTGCTTCCAACTCGCACTGGCAGTCGTGAATGGTCAGGCGGCGTTTTTTAAGAATATCCACCACATCAATGCTGGAGCAGGCGCCAACGGCCAACAGCACTGTTTCCATCGGAGACAGGGTTTCGCCATTGCCATCGAGGGTCTGGCTGAAACCGCTTTCGGTTTTTCCTGAGAAGGTAAGGGCTTGTTGCCAACTGACTGTCGCATTCATTGTTATTATTCCACCAGGGTGATTTTTTGTTTATCCAGTTTGATTTTCTGCTGTTTATACAAGGCGCCCAAAGCGCGTTTGTAGGCTGCTTTACTCACGTTAAAGTGAGCGTAAATTTCTTCCGGCGGGCTTTTATCGGTCAGCGTGGAAAAGCCACCGTGCGCTTCCAGATCGTCGAGGATAGCCTGTTGCAGGGCATCCCGTCCGGTAGCGTTAACTTGTTGCAGGGCGACGTCGATTTTACCGTCTTCACGGATCTGTTTAATAAAGCCGGTGGTTTGATCGCCAATACGCAGCTTTTTAAAGGCATCACTGGCAAACACCAGCCCAAGATGGGTTTGGTTAATCACTACCTTGTAACCCAGCTCCGTCTGACCACACACAATCAGCTCGACTTCCTGGCCGGCTTTAAAGTAGATGCCATTCTCGCTTAAAAATGGGTGTAATTTGGTGCTACCCAGCAGACGGCCGGTGGGCTCATCAAAATACAGATAAACCGGATAAACCATGCCCTGATTAACCGGCATTGCCTGGTTCTGACGCGGCACCATCAGATCGCGTGGCAAACCCCAGTCGAAAAACGCGGCAAAGTCGGTAACGCCCATCGCTTTTAACACCTTAACCTCACCGGCCAGAATTTTGGGGGGTGCCAGGCTGGCCGCCAGCTGGCCGTTTTCACCGGTATACACCATGGCCATTACTTCACTGTCGACCGCTAGCGGTTGCTCTACTTCTTCGGTGAGCACAATACTGCGATCATCATCCGCGTGAGACAACTGATAACCGAAGGGAAATTCTCCAACCACTTTAAGCGGGTTAATCTGACCAATTTTTAGCATGGGGACTGACTTTTAAAATAAAACAAGTAACATGATAACCGATATGTCACGAAGAACTAACCGCTTATGATGTTAAATTGCGATTTAGGCGAAAGTTATGGCGCCTGGACGATGCCTGTTGATGAACAAATTATGGTTCATA
>Ga0213831_1000315_pt1 | contig 40865 bp, 40 predicted proteins | sample SWATP12_FD_163421 | JGI IMG/M metagenome (GOLD analysis project Ga0213831, IMG submission 163421) | Coastal seawater microbial communities from Marineland, Florida, United States - SWA TP1 #2 | ecosystem: Environmental > Aquatic > Marine > Coastal | place: USA: Florida | collected 2016-08-06 | reverse complement strand
GAGTAGGACATCGCCAGGCTTTAAATTTAGACTTAGAGTCTAACCAGTGCGGAGCGGTAGTTCAGTTGGTTAGAATACCGGCCTGTCACGCCGGGGGTCGCGGGTTCGAGTCCCGTCCGCTCCGCCATTTATTCAGAGAAAGCCCTAACAGCGATGTTAGGGCTTTTTCGTATCTGGAGCATTATTTTTTGGTTTATGGCCAACGAGTCCAGTTTAAGTGCAAATCCGGACTCAGTTATCACTTATACAGTGTCTCCACCTTCTGCTACTTATAGAGAAACCTAGTCTACCTGAAATTTAAAGCCCGTTGCTGACGCAACGGGCTTGTTTGTATCTGGAGATGAGTGCTGAAGTACTCGCCTTAGGTTGGCTAGAAGCAGTATTTATACATAGCTTTGGAAAGTATCTCGACAGTAGGGTCGATAAACTCAAACGCCAGAAATTCATCCGGTTGGTGAGCTTGGTCAATAGACCCCGGGCCAAGTACTAGCGTTGGACATAGCTGTTGGAGGAACGGAGCTTCAGTACAGTAATTGACGGTTTCTGAGTCAGTGCCACATATCTCTTCCACACCACCTATAAAAGGATGACCGTGCTGACATTCGTAACCAGGAATCGGTTCGTGTAGAGGTGTTATATCAATCCGGCCAGGCCATTTGGTCTCGATTTCTTTTAAGGCGCCACGAAGCATGTTGTCCAAGCCATCAAGGCTTATCCCAGGCAGAGGGCGTACGTCATAATGAAGCTCACAACAACCACAGATGCGGTTAGCGCTGTCTCCACCATGAATGTGGCCAAGGTTAAGTGTTGGGCTTGGAATCGCGAACCCAGGATGGTGATACTCTTTGATGAGCTTGTCACGCAACTGCATCATGGCAAAAAGGATTTCATGCATGATTTCAATGGCGTTGACTCCTAAAGCCGGATCTGACGAATGGCCAGATTTGCCTGTGACTCGAATAGCATTGGCAACATGGCCTTTATGGCCTCGTATCGGAACCAAACTAGTAGGCTCCCCGATAATGCAATAGTCCGGCTTGAATGGTGCATTATCGGTAAAATGACGTGCACCAAGCATGGTTGTCTCTTCATCACAAGTCGCTAAGACATATAACGGCTTACTTTGTTTACTCCAGTCAACCTTCTTTACTGCTTCAAGAATGAAAGCAAAGAAACCTTTCATATCAGCCGTTCCTAGACCATAGAAGCGGTTATTCGCTTCGGTGAGGGCATGAGGTTCGTAATTCCAGCGGCCTTCATCGAAAGGTACTGTATCGCTGTGACCAGCCAGCAACAGACCTCCTTCACCGCTTCCTATTTTACCTAACAGATTAAACTTCCCGGGTTCGACTTCGATAATGTCGACTTCAAAACCTATGTCTTGCATCCAACTGGCAAGCTTTTCAATGACTTTTGCATTCCCTTCATCCCAACTTGGATCGGTTGAACTGATGGAAGAGGTAGAAATCAGGCCTTTGTAGACCTCAAGAAAACTGGGTATTTGCATATTAAGTTCGCTTTGCCTGTTGACATAAATCAATAATGAAGGTAAAACACATAATAAATCAGTTTTAATGAATAAAAAACCATTAAAAGCTAAGTTTATTAAATTTATAGTCACTGGTTGTGTGACGATTTTAAGGTCTTAATGGATGTCTGAGATGCTCAAAACTACAATTATTGGCGCCAGCGGTTATACCGGAGCTGAGTTAGCACTGATGGTGCATAAACACCCACAACTTACGCTATCAGGTTTATATGTATCCGCCAATAGTGTTGATGCCGGTAAATGTATCTCTGAGCTACATGGAAAACTGGCAGGTATTATCAGTCAGCCTGTAGAGCCTTTGAAAGATATCAATGCTGTAGCGGCGGAAAGCGATGTGGTTTTTCTTGCTACTGCCCATGAGGTCAGCCACGACATCGCGCCTACGTTTTTGACACAAGGTTGCCAGGTATTCGACTTGTCGGGCGCTTTCCGAGTTAAGAAACACGGCTTCTATAACGAATTTTATGGCTTTGAGCATCAACATGAAGATTGGCTAGATAGCGCAGCTTACGGTCTTGCTGAGTGGAACCACAACGCTATTAAACACAGCCAGCTCATTGCTGTGCCGGGCTGTTACCCAACAGCCTCACAGCTTGCGATTAAACCTTTGGTCGAGGCGGGTTTGCTGGATTCTGTTCAGTGGCCAGTAATCAATGCAACCAGTGGTGTCTCGGGAGCTGGTCGAAAAGCATCGATGACCAACAGTTTCTGTGAAGTGAGTTTGCAGCCTTATGGTGTGTTCAGCCACAGGCACCAACCTGAGATCGCGACTCATCTGGGGACTGAGGTAATTTTCACCCCTCACTTAGGTAACTTTAAACGTGGAATCCTTGCGACCATCACTATGAAGTTAGCTAGCGGAGTGAGTGAGCAGCAGATCTCAAAAGCATTTAATACGGCATATGAGAATAAACCTGCGGTGCGCCTGCACCAAGCGACGTTACCAAGTATTCAACATGTTGAAAATACACCTTTCTGCGATATTGGTTGGAAGGTACAAGGCGAGCATATCATTGTCGTTTCTGCGATTGATAACTTGCTTAAAGGCGCATCGAGTCAAGCGATGCAGTGTTTAAATATCCACTACGGATTTCCAGAGTTAACTGCCCTTGTATAAGCAAGTCGGTAAAGGGAAAAGTAATGACAGATAACAAACCAACTCCATTAGTGATCAAATTGGGCGGTGCTGCCCTTTCGTGTACTGAGACGTTAAGTCAAGTTTTTAGTGCAATTGCTGACTATCAGAAGCAGGCTCAGCGACGAATCGTGATCGTCCATGGAGGAGGTTATCTAGTGGACGATCTTATGGCCCAGCTTCAGATTGAAACGCTGAAAAAAGACGGACTTCGTGTCACTCCCTATGAGCAAATTCCCTTAATAGTAGGTGCTTTAGCCGGTACGGCGAACAAGATGCTGCAGGGGCAGGCGATCAAAGATGGTTTGAATGCTGTCGGGTTATCCCTTGCTGATGGTGGGTTGTGTCAGGTTGAAGAGTTGGATCCAGAACTAGGCGCTGTTGGTAAAGCGACGCCGGGTAACTCTACGGTATTACAGGCGATTTTAGCGGCTGACACATTGCCAATCATTAGCTCAATTGGCCTGACTGCAGAAGGCCAGATGATGAACGTCAACGCTGACCAAGCTGCAGTTGCCGTTGCTGGCGCCTTGGATGCTGAGCTTGTTTTGTTGTCAGACGTGAGTGGCGTTTTGGATGGCAAAGGGCATCTGATCAAAAGCTTAGATGAGCAAGAGGCGCAAAGTCTGATTAATGCGCAGGTAATCACTGACGGTATGATCGTCAAAGTCAATGCAGCACTGGAAGCGGCTAATGATTTAGGCCGACCAATAGAAGTGGCTACCTGGCGTTATCCAGAAAAGCTTAACGAGCTGTTTGCTGGGCAAAGCATCGGAACACAATTTTTACCTAAGAATTAGTCGCTTGTGTTAAGACTCGAGCACAACAAAAAGAACGAAAAGTCACCCGTAGCACTGACCGCCACGCGCAGAGCTGGGATTTTGGAGAAAAGAAAATGAGCAAGTTAAAAGTAAATAAAGTAGTAGTCGCATATTCTGGCGGTCTGGATACTTCAGTGATTATCCCTTGGTTGAAAGAAAACTATGACTGTGAAGTGGTCGCGTTTGTTGCCGATGTTGGCCAAGGTGCAGAAGAATTAGAAGGCATCGAAGCAAAAGCGAAGGCTTCAGGTGCATCTGAGTGTTATGTCGCTGACCTGAAAGAAGAAATGGTCGCAGACTACATCTACCCGACGCTGAAAACAGGTGCTTACTACGAAGGCAAATACTTGTTGGGTACATCGATGGCTCGCCCAATCATTGCGAAAGCTCAGGTTGAGGTTGCGCGTAAAGTTGGCGCCGATGCTCTTTGCCACGGCTGTACAGGTAAAGGTAACGACCAAGTACGCTTTGAAGGCGCTTTTGCCGCTTTGGCCCCTGATCTTCATGTGATTGCTCCATGGCGTGAATGGGATCTAGTTAGCCGTGAAGAGTGTCTGGACTACCTTGCTGAGCGCAACATTCCTTGTACGGCTTCACTAACGAAAATTTATTCACGTGATGCCAATGCGTGGCACATCTCAACAGAGGGCGGTGTTCTGGAAAATACGTGGAATGCGCCTAACGAAGATTGCTGGGTGTGGACAGTCGATCCTGAGCAAGCTCCCAATGAAGCTGAATACGTGACGCTGAAAGTCGAAAAAGGCGAAGTGGTGGGCGTAGATGGTGAAAACATGACGCCATACAACGCACTTGTTTACCTGAATGAAAAAGGTGCTAAGCATGGTGTTGGCCGTATCGATATTGTAGAAAACCGTCTGGTTGGTATGAAGTCTCGTGGTTGTTATGAAACTCCGGGTGGCACGATTATGATGGAAGCGCTGCGTGCTGTTGAGCAGCTGGTACTGGATAAGACCGCATTTGAATTCCGTGAAGAGCTAGGCGTTAAGGCTTCTCATCTGGTGTACGACGGCCGTTGGTTCACACCATTGTGTAAATCCATTCTCGCTGCGTCAGAAGAACTGGCTCAAGACGTAAACGGTGAAGTCGTGATTAAGCTGTATAAAGGTCAAGCTACGGTGACCCAGAAGCGCTCAGTGAACAGCCTTTATTGTGAAGAGTTTGCTACTTTTGGTGAAGATGAAGTTTACGATCAAAGCCATGCGGAAGGCTTCATTCGCCTTTACTCACTGTCTAGTCGTATTCGCGCATTGAACAGTCAGAAAAAGTAACCCTTAACTTATTTAGCTGACGAGCCCATTTGCTTAGCAAATGGGCTCGTTGTTTTTTGGTAACCAAAACAACAGCGCTTAAAATTCTAATGAATAAATATGTATAAATAATGAATTAATACTTTATTTTTGGTTTGAATTGCCGTAAGTTTGAACCATCAGAAAAATACTGGGTTTCACCCAGAAATAGCAATAGATCAAAAACTGTTCGCACTGACAGTGAGCACCGGTAATCAGGAGATACGCAATGGCATTATGGGGCGGAAGATTTACCCAAGCAGCAGACACGAGATTCAAAGAATTTAACGATTCATTGCGCTTTGATTACCGATTGGCAGAACAAGATATTGTGGGCTCAATCGCTTGGTCGAAAGCGTTGTTATCAGTGGATGTGCTTAATGAAGAAGAGCAACAGAAGCTAGAACTGGCGTTGAATGAACTTAAGCTAGAAGTGATGGAAGATCCTCATCAGATCCTTCGTTCTGACGCGGAAGATATCCATTCATGGGTTGAGCAACAACTGATTGGCAAAGTGGGTGACTTAGGCAAAAAACTGCACACAGGCCGTTCTAGAAACGATCAGGTCGCGACTGACCTTAAACTCTGGTGTCGTCAGCAAGGTCAACAGCTACTGATGGCATTGGACCGTCTGCAATCTCAAATGGTATCGGTCGCGAAAGAGCATCAGGCAACGGTTCTGCCGGGCTACACGCACTTGCAACGTGCCCAGCCGGTGACGTTTGCTCATTGGTGTTTGGCTTATGTGGAAATGTTCGAGCGGGACTACTCGCGTCTTCATGATGCCATCGAACGTTTAGATACCTGCCCGCTTGGCTCTGGTGCTTTGGCGGGAACGGCTTATCCTATCGACCGGGAGCAACTGGCACATAACCTTGGCTTTCGCCGTGCGACACGTAACTCACTGGATTCGGTCTCCGACCGTGATCATGTTATGGAGCTGATGTCGGTAGCTTCTATCTCTATGCTTCACTTGTCGCGTTTGGCAGAAGATATGATTTTCTACAACTCGGGTGAGTCAAACTTTATTGAGCTGGCGGATACTGTGACCTCTGGATCGTCGTTGATGCCACAAAAGAAAAACCCAGATGCGCTGGAGCTGATCCGTGGTAAGACAGGGCGGGTCTACGGCTCACTGGCTGGCATGATGATGACGGTGAAAGCATTGCCGCTCGCTTACAACAAAGATATGCAGGAAGACAAAGAAGGGCTGTTCGACGCACTAGACACCTGGAACGACTGTATGGAAATGGCAGCGCTTTGTTTTGATGGCATCAAAGTAAACGGCGAGCGCACATTGGAAGCCGCGAAACAAGGCTATGCCAATGCCACTGAGTTGGCAGATTATCTGGTGGCTAAAGGCATCCCATTCCGTGAAGCACACCATATTGTGGGTGTTGCAGTAGTGGGGGCCATTGCGAAAGGTTGTGCGTTAGAAGAACTGTCGATTGCGGAACTGAAAGAGTTCTCCTCAGTCATAGAAGAAGATGTTTACAGCATACTGACGATAGAATCATGCCTTGAGAAGCGTAGTGCTCTGGGTGGGGTCTCTCCAAAGCAAGTCGCTCATGCGGTCGAGCAAGCGGAAGGACGCCTTATCAAGCGGGATACCTCTGCGGTAAATGTTCGTCCTGCGCGTTTAACGGATATTGAAGCGCTAGAAGGTATGGTGACCTACTGGGCGAATATGGGGGAGAACTTACCTCGTTCACGCAGTGAGTTGGTGAGAGATATTGGCTCTTTCGCCGTTGCAGAGCACCATGGCGAGGTGACTGGATGTGCGTCGCTCTATGTCTATGACTCTGGGCTGGCCGAGATTCGTTCACTGGGTGTCGAAGCGGGCTGGCAAGGGCAAGGTCAGGGAAGCGCGATTGTACAATACTTGGTGGAAAAAGCGCGCCAGATGGCGATCAAGAAAGTGTTCGTTCTGACTCGTACTCCAGAGTTCTTTATGAAGCAAAGTTTTCTACCGACATCGAAGTCGCTATTACCGGAGAAAGTGCTTAAAGATTGTGATCAGTGCCCTCGCCAGCACGCTTGTGATGAAGTTGCGTTAGAAGTGAATCTGGTTGAGAAATCTATCGCACGAGCAAATGTTGCTTAACGTATTGATGGTTAAGGTTTTCGAAGAAAGATCAAAAAAGATCGAATGTTTTTGGGAACCTTATTCAAAAAGCAGGGTCTATTAAAGTACCACTGCTTTTTCTTAGAAGAATCTAAGAGAGCCCCAGAATCGACGTTGATTTTGGGGCTTTTTTCTTTTCTCGTACCGAGAATGTTTCCCCAAAACCCATTACCCCTTACTTTTTTTGTTTCGGCGTCGCCAAGGCAAAATGACAAAGCGCATCCAAAGATGAAGGAATAGCAAGCCGTTGAATGCAAACCCTGCGATGATCAAAGCGATGGACTCTATGCTTTGAGGGTTATACCTGAAGGCAAACCACCAGATGATCCAGCACAATACCGACAGCACCGTAAGCTGATCCATACATCGCTGACAACGGCCTATTTTTTTCCAGAACCAGTTGCTGTTTTTACAGTAGTTGCATGTCATGAGCATCGTTTATTGGGTAACATGTTCTTTGATAATATCTCAAGCTAACGTGAAAGTGATAAAAATGATCGAACGTCAACAAACTAAACAACGTATGAGCCGTATCGTGAAGCATAACGGCACGATTTACCTATGTGGGCAAGTGTGTGCGGATGCGACGAAAGGCATTACTGAACAGACGCAAACTATGTTGGATAAAGTTGAAGAGCTGCTGCTTGAAGCGGGCAGTGACAAGGAGCATATGTTATCTGCGACGATTTATTTGAAGGACATGAAAGACTTCCAGGAAATGAATGCGGTATGGGATGCATGGGTTCCTGAAGGTCACGCTCCAGCTCGAGCATGTGTTACTGCTGATATGGCGCGTGAAGCCTTGTTGGTGGAGATCTCTGTGATTGCAGCAGAGAAATAACGAGGTCTATATGAAAAAAACGAGCCAATTGGCTCGTTTTTTATTGTCTGTTTAGGATTAGCAACCCGGTCCACAATCAAGGCAGTGTTTAATCATCTCTGGGCCTAAGTGCAGTTTCGCATTCAGGTCGCGCAGAGCAGTGCGAACCCCTTCTTCAATCACCGGGTGATAGAAAGGCATATCGAGCATTTCTGAAACGGTCATCTTATTTTGATGTGCCCAAGCCAGTAAGTGTGCAAGATGCTCAGCATTAGGCCCTATCATTTCGGCCCCTAGGAAACGCCCGGTACCTTGTTCACCATAGACATGCAAGATGCCTTTGTTGCGTAGCATAACGCGTGAACGACCTTGACCTTCAAATGACACCTCTCCTGTCGCAAAGCAGCCACAGTTACCTAGACGAGTTTCAAGTTGTTTAAAGGATTCACCTACCATTGCAATCTGAGGGTCAGAGAATACCGCTGAGATTGACGAACGACGTAATCCTGCTCGGATATCTGGATAGCGACCTGCATTGTCACCGGCAATTCGGCCTTGATCTGCCGCCTCATGGAGCAACGGAATCTGGTTACTGGCATCGCCGGCGATAAAAATATTGTCTACAGATGTTTGCAGTGTGTAATGGTCGGCTGTTGGTACGCCGCGTTCATCAAGGGCAACTTGGGTATTTTCAATTGCCAACTGATCGACATTTGGACGGCGACCCGTCGCAGCAAGTACATAGTCAACAATGAAGGTTTCCAGCTCACCATCGTGATTGATGAATTGGATCTCGACTTTATCTTCACCTTCTACGCGTCGCATGCTTTCGACTTTCACGTCAGCATCAAGATAGAACTCTTCTTTAAACGCTTTGTCGGCATAGGCCATCACTTCAGGATCTGTTAGCGGCCCTACTTGACCGCCGAGGCCAAACAGTTTGACCTTAACGCCGAGCCGATGCAGTGCCTGCCCCAGTTCAAGGCCGATCACCCCCGGGCCAAAGACGGCTACCGATTCAGGCAGATCATCCCAATCAAACACATCATCATTAATGACCAAACGATCCCCTAGCTCATTCCAGACACCCGGATAAGCCGGGCGAGAGCCTGTTGCAATCACAATACGTTTGGCCGTGATCTGGGTATGGTCATCCACCATCAATGTGTTGTTGTCGACAAATTTAGCGTAGCCCGCGATTTTGTCTTCAGCTGGGATCTCATCCACGCCTTCAAGTACAAAGCCAACGAAGCGATCACGCTCTCTCTTGACGCGATCCATGACTTCACGGCCATTGATGACAATCTCACCTTGCGGATGGATACCAAAGCCCGGTGCTTTTTCTATCTGATGCACGCTTTCTGCAGCCGCGATCAGCAGCTTAGATGGCATGCAGCCCACTCGAGCACAGGTTGTTCCGTATGGTCCACCTTCAATCATAACGACACTAGAAGTATGCGCTTTGGCTGAGCGATATGCGCCTAGACCGGCTGTACCACCACCAATAATAGCAACATCGACATTGAGCTGTTTCATTGTGAGTTCTCGCTTTGTCTGTCCAGGCTTCCTAGCCAACCTGGGGGATGAATTTGATTCCGCTGCCAGAGTAAAATTAAGATAGCGGCTTGGTTCTGCAATAGATTCTCCGACCTTAGGGAAAGCCGGAGAATCGAGGTAGCGATACAATTAGCCTAGGTAAGATTCAAGCTCTTCGCTGCCACCAATGTGCTTACCACCGATGAAGACCTGAGGTACCGTTGTACGGCCTGAAATAGCACGCAAACTTACTGTTGTTGCATCTTTACCCAGAATCACTTCCTCATACTGAAGACCGTGGTCGATAAGATTTTGTTTCGCCTTGGCACAGAAAGGACAGCCTGGTTTAGTGAATACAGTGATCGATTCCTGTGTTTTGTAGTTAGGTGCGATGTAATTCAGCATAGTATCTGCATCAGACACTTTGAACGGGTCGCCTGGCTCGTTTGGTTCAATGAACATTTTCTCAACCACGCCATCTTTAACCAGCATGCTGTAGCGCCATGAGCGTTTGCCAAAGCCAAGATCGTTCTTGTCAACCAGTAGCCCCATACCATCCGTGAATTCACCGTTACCATCTGGTAGGAAAGTGATGTTGTCTGCTTCCTGGTCATTTTTCCAAGCGTTCATCACAAAAGTGTCATTCACAGAGACACAGATAATTTCGTCAACGCCGTGGTCTTGAAAGACTGGGAACAACTCGTTGTAGCGAGGCAGGTGACTCGATGAACAGGTTGGTGTAAATGCACCTGGCAGACTGAACAGGATCACTGTCTTGCCTTTAAATATCTCATCGCTGGTGAGATTGACCCAAGCATCACCTTGACGAGTTGGGAATGTAACTTGTGGAACGTTTTGACCTTCTTTTGACGCAAACATAGTAGTGTCCTTTGGTAGATTCTGATTAATTCGTATTAGAGCTTAGCGTGCTTTTGCTAAGTGGCTTTGTTTCGATGAGGTTATTATTCTAAATTTCCTTTGATAGCTCTAATCGTTTAATGCTATGGTTTTGATAGATGTTTTCTATCGTATCGAGATAGGTAAATTGGCAAGATGAATATCCGTGATTTTGAGTATCTGGTGGCGCTCGCTGAGCACAACCACTTCCGTAAGGCCGCTGAAGCCTGCTTTGTCAGCCAGCCGACGCTGAGCGGGCAGATCCGTAAATTGGAAGACGAATTGGGTACTGCTTTACTGGAGCGTAGCAGTCGTCGAGTATTGTTTACTGATGCTGGTCTACAGCTGGTGGATCAGGCCAAACGTATTCTGTCAGAAGTAAAAACCTTTCGTGATATGGCGAATGGTCAAGGCGAAGCCATGACAGGGCCAATGCACATAGGTTTTATTCCAACTGTTGGCCCTTATCTATTGCCGAAAATCGTACCGACGCTGAAGGAACAGTTCCCAGAGCTAGAGCTGTTCTTGCATGAAGCACAGACTCACCAATTGGTGCGTCAGTTGGAAGATGGCAAGCTCGATTGTCTGGTTTTAGCATCTGTGGCCGAAACGGCCCCATTCAAAGAAATTGCAGTGTATGAAGAGCCATTGAGCGTGGCTGTACCGTGTGATCATGAATGGTCTGCTCTTGAAGAGATCGACATGCTGGAGCTGAATGGCAAAACCGTGCTTGCACTGGGTGATGGGCACTGCCTGCGTGATCAGGCGCTGGGCTTTTGTTTTGCCGCCGGGGCAAAAGATGATGAGCGCTTTAAAGCGACGAGTCTTGAAACTCTGCGTAACATGGTCGCCGCAGGCGCTGGTATCACTCTGTTACCCGAGCTATCGTTACCGAAAGAAAAGCAAAAAGATGGTGTGTGTTATGTCCGAGCGACTAACCCAGTGCCTTCTCGTAGCATTGTTCTGGCGTACCGCCCTGGTTCGCCGCTGCGTGCGCGTTTCGAACAGCTGGCTGAAGCAATAAAGCAACAGCTTGAAGCCAAGTAAATCTTAGCTAATAAAAAAGGGCGGATGTCATGACATCCGCCCTTTTTGTTTTGATGCTGGTTAAAACAACTCTTCACTTTCAGCAGAGGTATAGATGCTGTCAGTAATTTCATCAGTGACGTATTCAGTTGGCTCCGTCCCTTCAAGGAAGTACTCAAACATCGAGCTAGAGTCGAACTTGTTGGTCAGTAGCCCTGAATCACGGTCAATTCTTACGCGAACAATATTTGGTGGTATGACTTTCTGCTGAGCAGGTACACCCGCTAGTGCGGTGTGCATAAAGTCAACCCAAGCTGGCTGAGCGGTTTTCGCGCCAGCTTCGGCACCGGAAATTTGTTCTTTGCCTAAATTGCTGTTTGGTTTAGTGCGGCCAAGCTTACGATTGTGGTCATCAAAACCGACCCAGGATACTGCGACCATGCCCGGTCCGTAGCCGTTGTACCACGCATCTTTTGAGTCATTAGTGGTACCCGTTTTACCGCCGACGTCACGACGTTTTAGGGCTTGTGCTCGCCAGCCGGTACCATTCCAGCCAGTACCATCGCGCCAGTTACCGCCACCCCAAATGTTGCTGTACATCATTTCACGCACGAGGAAGGCGGTCTGCTCAGAGATCACCTGCGGCGCGTATTGAGGTGTTTGATCATCTTGAGGCTCAACGTCTTGTTCTTGGAACTCGTTAGTGACGGTTTCTGTCGCCGCTTGTTCACAGTCTTGACGACAGATGGATTTCGGTGTCGCTTCAAACTCTACATCACCAAATGGGCCTTCTACTTTGCTGATGTAATGTGGTTCGACGTAGTAGCCACCATTAGCAAACACTGAGTAGCCTTGTGCCATCTTCATTGGTGTCAGACTGCCAGCACCAAGAGCAATCGTCTCAGAGCGAGGCACTTGATCAATATCGAAGCCAAATCGAGTCAGATACTGGCGCGTTTCGTCTAAGCCCACTTCACGCAGCACGCGCACTGCCATAACGTTTTTAGATTGTGCTAAGCCGATTCTTAATCGAGTTGGACCGATATAAGTCGGAGGCGAGTTTTTCGGGCGCCAGGCTGTCCCTTGGCTCTTATCCCACTGGTTGATTGGCGCATCGTTGACCAATGTCGCCAGAGTCAGACCTTTATCGATTGCCGCCGAATAAATAAACGGTTTGATACTAGAACCAACCTGACGCACAGATTGCGTTGCACGGTTGAACTTATTGTGAACGAAGTTGAAACCGCCAACCAGAGACAAGACTGCGCCATTTTCTGGGTCCATAGCAACAAAAGCGGTATTGGCATTTGGCACCTGGCTTAAGTGCCAAGCTGTTTGCGCTTCGCCATCTTCAACAGGTGTTTCTACCTGACGGACCCAAATTTGTTCACCTTCTTCCAGTACATCCGTGACCGCTTTTGGTGCTGGGCCTTGGCGGTCATCGGTGAGGAATTTACGCGCCCACTTGATGCCATCCCATTCGAGAGTTTTGACGCCTTGGTTTTTCACCCAGACAGTTGCTTGTTGAGCTGTGACTTGTATGACGACCGCAGGGAGTAGGGAGCCGTAGGTTGGCACTCGGTCTAAAGTGTCGTCAATTTTTTGTTCATCGAATGCTGTCTGACCTGCTTTCCACAGGACTTTTTCAGCGCCGCGGTACCCGTGACGTTCATCGTACGCTAGCAGGTTATTGATCGCCGCTTCATTGGCTGCAGACTGTAGTTTAGAATCCACCGTCGTGTAGACATTCATTCCTGAGCTGTAAGCTTCTTCGCCGTAACGCGCGACCATCCACGCACGAGCCAGCTCAGCTACATAAGGCGCACTCAGTTCAATCTCTGCGCCATGGTAGCGCGACATGATCTCTTCAGCACGAGCCTGTTGATATTCATCTTCAGTGATGTACTTTTCATCCAGCATACGCTTAAGGACAACGTTGCGGCGGCTGGTGGCACGCTGAAGCGAGTAGATAGGGTTCATGGTTGATGGGGCTTTTGGCATGCCTGCCAAGGTGGCAATTTCACTCAACGTTAGGTTCTGTAGATCTTTGCCAAAATAAGTCTGCGCTGCCGCGCCAAAGCCATACGAACGGTAACCTAAGAAAATTTTATTCACGTACAGCTCAAGGATCTCTTCTTTACTCAGCAGTTGTTCAATGTGAATAGCGATAAAGATCTCTTTGATTTTTCGCATAATCTTTTTGTCATTCGACAAGAAGAAGTTACGCGCCAGCTGCTGAGTGATCGTACTCGCACCTTGCTTGGCCGAGCCTGAAAGGGCAACTACAACGGCAGCACGTGCGATACCAATAGGGTCGATACCGGGATGATCGTAGAAGCGGCTGTCTTCTGTTGCGATCAGTGCTTCAATCAGGTGTGGTGGAATTTCATCATAGGTGACCGGAATGCGTCGCTTCTCACCGAACTGTGAGATCAGCTTGCCGTCTTGAGTGAATATCTGCATTGGTGTCTGCAGTTTGACATCTTTTAAAGTCGCCACATCGGGCAACTCTGGTTTTACGTAGAAGTAGAAACCAACAATGGTCCCGACCCCAAGTACCGTGCAAACCAATACGAAAATAAACAATCGCTTTATGAACTTCACCGGAGAATCCCTGATTAATTAAGCTTACGTTATGCAAACCTAGGTAGTTTAAGCTAAAACGTAGCTCAAATCTGTTTATGTGCTTACTAAATCAACGATTTAAGCCTAAGCGCTAAGCAAGTTTATGGAGCTGAGCTATATGGGTAAATCACTAATTACAGGCATAGATATCAGCCACCAGAGTATCAAAGCGGTGGTCTTAAAACCTGAAAAAGACACTTTTGCACTTGTTGGTTATCACCAAATGCCAGTCGAAGCGGACATTTTCACTGATAACTACAGGTTAAATTATCAGAAAATTGTAAAGAAACTCAAAGAACTAAGAAAGGCTTTGCCACTATTTAGTCGCAAAGTGTGTCTGAGTGTTCCTGATAGTTCAGTAATAAGTAAGCAATTACAAATAGATAGCAATTTGAGTGATGCCGAATGCCAGTTCGCGATTACTCAAGCTTTTGCGAGGCAGTCGTCTGTGGATGTGGAAGCGCTGTATTTGGATTTTACCTTACTGTCCCACAATAAGGAGCAAGATTATCAAGTCTACGCGGTGAGAAAAGGGTGTGTGGATAGTCGGGTTGCGCCATGTCTTAAAGCGGGTATGAAGCCTGTTCTGATCAACCCCTTTTCACATAACCTTGCGCGGTTATGGCAACGTGCTGCAAAACAATATCAACAGTCCAATTGGTTGCTGATTGACTTCAGCTGGCACGGAATCGCGTTGTATTGTGAAGCTGAGCCACTGCGCCTGATAGACAAAACGTTCAACCTAGAAAGTCTGGAACACGATGTCATTCACAAGACATTAGAAAAGTTAGTTCTCCATATTCAGCTACTGGATATCAAACCCGATGGGGTTTGGTTAAGTGGTGAAATACATTTCTTCTCTTCGTTTATTCAAACAATGGAGTCCGATGCGGGATTGTCGTGTATTCCGCTCAAGCTGGATGATTTGTGCCGCTGCAAGCAAGAAACGAGAGCAGATTTCGGCCCTCAATTTTCCCAAGCACTTGGGCTGGCGTTAAGTGGTGCTTCTTGGTTGGAGAAGCATAATGCAGCTTAATATCAATCTGATGCCTTGGCGTGAAAGACAACGTCAGATGCAAATCCGTCGATTCCTGCTGGGTCTTTTTGCAGTGAGTGTTGTTGCTGTGCTTAGCATCGCGAGCGTGAGCCGATATTTGCAGTCACAACTGGATATTCAACAGGAGAGAGTCGATCTACTGACAAGGTGGGATAGCAAGCTAGGGCAGCAACAAGCTCAGTTAAGTGCCATCGAAAAAGAGATAGAGGAGTTGAACAGTGAGTTTGCTGCTTTGCGCAATCTGGATGCTAGACGCTATCTAATCGCCCAGCTAGGGAGCCTATTGCCAAGCGTACTCCCAAACGATATCTATCTTGAGCAGATACACACTACAGACAGACAAGTCAGACTGCATGGTATTGCATCCACAACAGAGCAGTTGTCTACGCTGTTAGCGCAACTTAAGCGGACGCCTATAGCTGAGTCAGTCGCCATGCAATCGGTGTTACACCATCAGTCACAGAGTGAGCAAAACTATCAGGTTTTCACATTGACCTTTGAGTTAGTGGGACCAGAATATGATTGATCTACGTGATATTGAACTGGCAACGCTAGCTCAGCTACCTAAGTTCCAGCAACGTATCATGTTAGGTACTTATCTACTGGTATTGTTGTTATTGGGTTATGCCCTTTTCCTGTCTCCACAACTCGCGCTATTGGATTCGCAACTGGCTAAGGAGAAACAGCAACTAAGTGCTATTCAGTCTAAAAGTCACAATGTGTCGTCTCTAGAACAGCGTAAAAGTGAGCTCGAGTCGCTGCGGAAAAGAAATAACTTGCTGGCAAAACAAGTACTGCAGCCGATGGAATTAACCCAAGTTTTGAGTGACCTTCATCAGATTGCGGAGCAACATGATTTGGTGTTTCCACGCATAGTTCAGGGAAGTCAAACACATGCTGATTCCTACCTACAACGCTCGCTGCAATTTGAGCTCACAGGGCGCTACAACCAAATTACGGCCTTCTTTCAATCAATCTTAATGTTGGCTTATCCGGTTCACTTTGATGCCTTGCACTGGCGACGAGTACAGGCTGGCAGTAATAGGCTGCATATCAAAGGCCACATCTATCTTTTTCAATCTAACGATGAGGTGAGTGATGCCAACTAAGTTCGCCATGCTATTTATAATATTGATATTGCTCGGATGTAGAGCAAATCAACAGCCTCTTAAATTGCTTGTGCCTAAAGCCGTTCAGCATCCACAGGACGAGAGCACCGACCTTATCCCAACTATTGAACAAGCTCATCTGCGAACAATTTCCGGTTTTCAATCAGAGCGAGATCCTTTTGCGTTGCCTCAGAGCATTTCACGCGTTCGTACCGAGAAGCTACTTTGTCAGTTGAATCCTAACGTGGCCTCAAAGGGTGAGCTGGCAGGCTATCCTCTTCAGCAACTGCGGCTGGCCGGTACGATGGGCAAAGAGCGCGAACACACTGCACTGATCGAGCTTCCTTCCGGGAACATTATTAAATCGAAGCTCGGGCACTCAATTGGTGTCAATAAAGGTACGATCATTAGCATTTCCTCAGATGTGATTCATGTTCGTGAGATGGTGAAAGATCATCAAGGGTGCTGGACAGCTAGAAGTGTCAGGTTAGCGATGAACTAGGTGATATCGAAAATGGTTTGTAAGAGAGCAAGGTGGCTCAGTGTGCTGCTGTTTAGTTTTATGGTTACGCATAATGCAGCAAGCAGTGAGGAGATGAAGCCTGAACTTGAGATAGAGGGAAAGGTGTCAGACAAACTTTCCGTCAATTTTCAGGAGATTCCGGTGCGCCAGGTATTGCAGCAGATTGCGGATTACAGCGATTTTAATCTGGTTGTGTCAGATGCCGTGTCTGGCAATCTGACCCTAAGAGTGAAGGAGGTTCCGTGGCCACAGTTACTCGATATCATTTTGCGTATGAAGGGATTAGAGAAGCGCATGGATGGCAATGTGTTGCTGGTGGCAACGGCGGCTGAAATTGCTCAGTTCAAACAACAAAAGTTGGAACAGGAGAAAGTCACGGCTGAGCTTCAACCGTTAGAATCTGAGATTATCGCTATGAGGTTTGCCAAAGCGGCAGATATTGCGGCATTACTGAGCGATAGCGCTGCGACGCGGATGTTGTCTGAACGAGGGGCGATTTCAATCGATACTCGAACCAATAGCCTGTTAATTCGCGATGTTGCTATCAATATTCAAGCGATGAAGGCGATCATTACGGCATTAGATGTGCCGGTGAAACAAGTACAAATTGAGGCGCGCATAGTCAGCTTGAATGAAGGTGATTTACAGGAGTTGGGTGTGCGTTGGGGGTTCAGTTCGACCAACGGCAGTCACAGTGTGGGAGGCTCGATAGAAAATAACTTAGCCAATCTCAATCTGTATGGGGATTCGGACTCGTCACTGGACGATTTTCTCAACGTCAACTTAGCGGCGACGTCCGTGAACGCTTCGACGATTGCTTTTCAGGTCGCTAAGCTGGGCAGTGACACTTTACTGGATTTAGAATTGTCAGCGTTGCAAAGGGAATCGAGAGCAGAAGTTATATCCAGTCCGCGTCTGATTACCACCAACAAGCAACTGGCTTACATTGAGCAGGGGACTGAAATTCCTTATTTAGAGGCGGCCTCAAGCGGTGCAACCAGCGTGAATTTTAAAAAAGCAGTGTTAAGTTTAAAAGTCACCCCGCAAATCACATCGGATAACCGTTTGATTCTGGATCTGAATGTCACCCAAGATAGGCCGGGTCAAGTGGTCAAAACCGGCACTGGGGAAGCTGTTGCGATAGACACGCAACGTATCGGTACTCAGGTACTGGTCAATAATGGCGAAACCATTGTTCTGGGAGGCATTTATCAGCACAGTGTTTCGGATACGGTCGATCAGGTTCCGTTGTTAGGCGACATTCCTTTGCTAGGTGCGCTTTTTCGACGAACTTATCAGCAAATGGGTAAGAGCGAGTTGTTGATTTTTGTAACGCCAACAGTGGTTGCGCCTTAATCAATCAACAAACAGGCAAAAATAAATTTGCATTAGTGTCACCTTATCTAGATAATTTCGGGTCTTATCACGAATTATCTGTGAGGAATAGGTGCCACAAGCATATCTTTGACCAGAGAAATCTTGGTTTTCTTGTGGCGATGTCATTGAATTAACGTTGTAAATTACTGCTGAACATGGCTGAAAAACGCAATATTTTTCTTGTTGGCCCAATGGGTGCCGGCAAAAGTACAATTGGTAGACACTTGGCTCAACAACTTCATATGGAGTTTGTTGACTCGGACACTGTGATTGAAGAGCGCACTGGCGCAGATATCGCTTGGGTATTTGACGTAGAAGGCGAAGAAGGCTTCCGTGTCCGTGAAGAAAGGGTGATCAACGACCTGACAGAAGAACATGGTATTGTTCTGGCAACAGGCGGTGGTTCTATCAAGAGTAAAGAAAACCGCAACCGTTTATCGGCTCGCGGTATCGTTGTTTATTTAGAAACTACGATTGAAAAGCAACTTGCACGTACCAACCGTGACAAGAAACGTCCTCTGCTACAGACGGATAACCCTCGTGATGTGTTGGAGTCACTGGCTGGTGAACGCAACCCTCTTTACGAAGAAATCGCGGATTACACAGTACGTACTGACGATCAAAGTGCAAAAGTGGTAGCCAACCAGATCGTAAAAATGCTAGAAGAACGTTAATACGTTAAATTTTAGCAACTGGAGAATACCCATGGAACGGATTACGGTCAGTTTAGGTGAGCGTAGCTATCCAATCTCAATTGGTGCCGGATTATTCAATGATCCGGCCCACCTTTCATTTTTATCTGCAAAACAAAAAGTTGTTGTGATTACCAATGTCACGGTAGCGCCTTTGTATGCCGATAAAATCTTATCTCTTCTTGAGCAAGTGGGCTGTGAAGCCTCAGTACTTGAGCTACCAGATGGCGAACAGTACAAATCGCTGGATACTTTCAATACCGTGATGAGTTATCTTCTCGAAGGTAATTTCGCTCGCGATGTTGTTGTCATTGCCCTTGGTGGTGGTGTGATTGGTGATTTGGTTGGCTTCTCTGCTGCGTGTTATCAGCGTGGCGTCGACTTTATTCAAATTCCGACCACTTTGTTGTCTCAGGTGGATTCATCGGTTGGCGGTAAAACGGCGGTGAACCACAAGCTGGGTAAGAACATGATTGGTGCTTTCTACCAACCAAAGTCAGTGATCATTGATACCGACTGCCTAGCGACGCTGCCTGAACGCGAGTTTGCTGCTGGAATTGCCGAGGTAATCAAGTACGGCATCATCTACGATCAGGACTTTTTTGTCTGGTTAGAAGAGAACCTTAACAAGCTGTACGAACTCGATGAGCAAGCATTGACTTATGCCATTGCGCGCTGCTGCCAAATTAAGGCGGAAGTGGTGGCTCAGGATGAAAAAGAGTCCGGCATTCGTGCATTACTGAACCTAGGTCATACATTTGGTCATGCGATCGAAGCTGAGTTAGGTTATGGTAAATGGCTACATGGCGAAGCGGTTTCTTCGGGCACTGTGATGGCAGCAAAAACTGCGCAGCTTCAAGGGCTTATCACAGAGCAGCAAGTAGAGAGAATTCTCTCTATACTGAAGAGAGCACAATTGCCTGTGCATACACCAGACACTATGACTTTTGACGACTTCATGAAACACATGATGCGCGATAAAAAAGTGCTCTCTGGTGAACTGCGTTTAGTGTTGCCAACCAGCATCGGCAGCGCAGAAGTAGTTAAAGGTGTGCCTGAATCGGTCATCAAGCAAGCGATCGATTTTTGTCGCGATATCTAAGTTCTTTTCTTTAGACAGTGGACTGTCATTAGGATGGTTGAATGAGTTTGACGCATGAATCCCGTGTGTTGGAGTTAGATTCTCAAGTAGAATTGCTTGAGCGAATGCAATTGCTGACTAACTTCGGGTCAAACTTAGTCACTGTTGGCGGTGCATCAGGAGCCGGTAAATCTTGGCTCGCCCAACGCTACCTTGAAGCGTGGGCGTCAGATAAAAACCAATCGCTCCTGATGTGTCATCCAAGTCAGGATGACCAACAACGCCGCACCATGATTCTGACTCAGCTCTTTTCTGAGCCGATGTTCAATCCTGCCGACCCATTAGCCGAAAGTTTTGCCCGCCAGATGGAAGGGGAAAGCTGCGATGCTGTTATCGTCGTTGATGATGCCGATTTACTGCAGGAATCCTTTGTCTCTGAATTGTGGATGTTGATTCTCGAAGCGCAGGAAAATCCGGCTTGGACAATCAACGTGGTTTTGTTCGCTCAGTCCAATAGTCTTGATGTGTTATTGACCCGCCTTAGCTATGGTCAGGATCACAAGCCGATCGATTTAGAGATTGAAGCGCTGACCCAGGATGAAGCGGATCGATTCTTTGAACACCTAGTGATTCGCTTTGTCGAAGATGAGAGAGAGAAGCGTGTACGTAACGCATACCGAACTGTTGCCCGTCGTCCGGGTGAGATTATGGCTTTAGGGGATCATAAAGTGGAAAAAAGGATCATTATCCGCTCAATCATTGGTTCACCAATCAATATTGCATTGGTGGTGATTACGTTGCTGGTGCTGATAGGTGGTGGTTACTGGTGGATGATGAGCCAACCTTCGCCAGATGACAAAGCGCAGCAGGTGACAGACTCTATCGAGCAGACTGTGATTCCAACGTTACCAGTTGATGCTCAATCTGACGCTGAACAGCAAGGCTCAATAAGTGAAGAGCCGGTTTCTGATCCTATGTTGTCTTCGGCAGAAGATGATTCGGAATCCCTTCCTCCGGCAGTGACCGAGCAAACTTCGAGTGTAGGTAATGCTTCAGATGATCATCAACGCGTTGTGATCACATCAGAGGTCGTGGACGCTCTGTTGGAAGGTAAGCCTGAAAAAGTCGACACGACAGCGATACAAGAAGTGGTTGAGCAATCGGTCCCTAAATCGGATGTACCTGACACAACATCGAGTGCGGTGGCTGAACCTGCCGCGCAAACTGAGGTTGCCACTCAGGTAGAAAAGCCAATTGTGAAGTTTTCTTTCACAAAAGATGAGCTGAAGAGCTTCTCCCCTCGCAGTTATACCCTTCAATTAGCCGCTGTGCGTTCTCTGGAGGATGTACAAGTCTTCTTAGATAAGCATAATTTGGCTGACAATGTGTATATATACCCGACTGTTCGCAACGAAGTAGAGTGGTTTATCATCACTTATCAAAACTATCCAACCATTCAGGTGGCGAGAGATGCCGTTGAAGCGCTTCCAGCTGATTTACAGCAGCTGGATCCTTGGGCTAAATCTCTCAGTCAGGTCCACCGTGAAATTGATCGAGTGAAATAACGCTGAGCTTAGCGGGAAAATATGTTACATTCCGCAGCCTTAATTTGTGGTTGATAGATAGAGCAGTAGATGAAGAAGCAGCGTGCCTTCCTGAAATGGGCAGGTGGAAAATACGGACTTGTCGAAGATATCCAGCGATACTTGCCTGAAGGGCGTAAGCTGGTTGAACCGTTCGTTGGCGCTGGTTCGGTTTTCCTGAATACTGACTATGAGCAGTATCTGCTTGCAGACATCAACCCAGATTTGATTAATCTCTACAATTTACTCAAAGAGAGCCCAGAAGCGTATATTTCCGAAGCAAAGCGTTGGTTTGTGCCCGAGAATAATCGCAAAGAAGCTTACTTGTCGATCCGAGCGCAGTTCAATGCGACGGACGATGTGATGTATCGTTCATTGGCTTTTCTGTATATGAACCGTTTCGGTTTTAACGGTCTATGTCGCTACAACAAGAAAGGTGGCTTTAACGTTCCTTTTGGCTCGTATAAAAAGCCATACTTCCCTGAAGCTGAGCTGGAATTCTTTGCCAAAAAAGCCAAGAAAGCGACGTTTGTATGTGAAAGCTATACCGATACCTTTAAACGTGCTCGTAAAGGCAGTGTTGTGTATTGCGACCCGCCGTATGCGCCACTGTCTAATACCGCCAACTTTACCTCTTATGCTGGTAACGGTTTTACGTTAGACGATCAGGCAGCCTTAGCGGATGTAGCTGAAAGAGCGGCGAAAGAGCGTCACATTCCGGTGTTGATTTCTAATCACGATACCACGCTCACTCGTCGCTTGTACCATGGGGCGGAACTTAACGTGGTTAAGGTGAAGCGCACCATCAGTCGCAATGGTGCTGGGCGTAATAAAGTGGATGAACTACTGGCATTGTTTAAGCCAGACGATCAGCACTAACGACATTTCTCTTATCTCATCTATCTTCTGGCCTTTAGCTTCGGTAGAATTGCGCTCAACTTGTATTCAATGGTTTTGCCCAATAAATTCTAGAGGTCAGGTATGAAAGATTTCCTTATCGCTCCATCCATTTTGTCTGCAGACATGGCTCGTCTTGGTGAAGATGTTGAAAAAGTGCTCGCAGCGGGTGCAGATGTGGTTCACTTCGACGTTATGGATAACCATTACGTTCCTAACCTGACTTTTGGAGCTCCTATCTGTCAGGCTCTGCGTGATTACGGTATTACTGCACCGATTGATGTGCATCTGATGGTGAAGCCAGTCGATCGTATTATTCCGGATTTTGCCAAAGCCGGTGCGTCTATGATTACCTTCCACATTGAAGCGTCTGAACACGTTGATCGCACACTGCAACTGATCAAAGAACATGGTTGTAAAGCGGGTGTGGTACTAAACCCAGCAACACCACTTTCTCACCTTGAATACATCATGGATAAGATCGATATGATTCTTTTGATGTCAGTGAACCCAGGTTTTGGTGGTCAATCTTTCATCCCTAAAACATTGGATAAGCTACGCGCAGTACGCAAGATGATCGATGAGTCTGGCCGCGACATCCGTCTGGAAATTGATGGTGGTGTCAAAGTGGACAACATTCGAGAAATCGCTGAAGCGGGTGCGGATATGTTTGTGGCAGGTTCCGCGATCTTCAACCAACCTGACTACAAAGAAGTCATCGACCAGATGCGTGCTGAATTAGCAAAGGCAGAGTAATTGAATGAGCAATATTAAACTTATCGCGTTTGACTTGGATGGAACGCTGCTGGATAGCGTGCCTGACCTAGCCGTGGCTGCTGACCAGGCTGTACAAGCACTAGGTTACCCAGCAGTAACGGAAGAGCAGGTTCGTGACTACGTAGGTAACGGCGCTGATGTTCTTATTGGGCGCTCGCTGAGTCGCAGTCTAACGGTATCGCCTGATTTGGATCCAGAACTGCATGCCAAAGCTCGTGTTCTTTTCGATGACTATTACGAGCAAAGCGGGCACAAGTTAAGCCACCTTTACCCTGCGGTTAAAGAAACCTTGGCCGAGCTGCACAAAGCGGGTTTTACCATGGCGCTGGTGACCAACAAGCCTTCGAAGTTCGTACCTGATGTGTTGGCAAAGCACGGCATTGATAAGTACTTTGTTGATGTGATTGGTGGTGATACTTTCCCAGAGAAAAAACCTAATCCAATGGCATTGAACTGGTTGCTTGAGAAACATGGTTGTCAGCCACAAGAAATGTTGATGGTGGGCGATTCCAAGAATGACATTCTGGCAGCGAAAAATGCGGGTTGCGCTTCGTTCGGTTTGACTTACGGATACAATCACGGCGAGCCAATTTCGCAGTCTCAACCGGATTTTGTTGCAGACACAATCGCGGATCTAGTGGATGTGGTAGCGGTTTCCGCTTAGTGGCAACAAAAGATCTTCCAAAATACTCGTTAATGAGTACACTGAGTAAACCGTGTGGCTAGAATCCACACGGTTTTTTTCATTTTTTAGATAAGAAGTCAAAGGAACTATTCCCATGAGCAAACCCATTGTATTGAGTGGTGTTCAACCATCAGGTGAACTAAGTATCGGTAACTACTTGGGTGCTCTACGTCAATGGCAACAGATGCAAGACGATTACGATTGCCAATATTGTGTTGTAGACCTTCATGCGATCACGGTTCGTCAGGAGCCGAAAGCACTGCATGAAGCGACTCTAGACGCATTAGCGATCTGTCTGGCAGTTGGTGTTGATCCACAAAAGAGCACGCTATTTGTTCAGTCACACGTACCAGAGCATGCTCAACTTGGTTGGCTTCTTAACTGTTACACCCAGATGGGCGAGCTGAGCCGTATGACTCAGTTTAAAGATAAGTCTGCCCGCTATTCGAAAGACAGCTCAAGCCAGTTTGGCGACGTGAACGTTGGCCTGTTCGATTACCCTGTACTAATGGCAGCGGACATCCTGCTATACGGTGCACACCAAGTACCTGTGGGTAGTGACCAGAAACAGCACCTTGAGCTAGCTCGTGATATCGCTAACCGATTCAACAATATCTACTCGCCTGAGCAGCCAATCTTCCAAGTGCCAGAACCGTACATTCCGACTGTGAATGCACGTGTTATGAGTCTTCAGGATGCGACGAAGAAGATGTCGAAATCAGACGATAACCGTAAGAACGTGATTACTCTGCTCGAAGAGCCTAAATCGATCATCAAGAAGATCAACAAAGCTCAGACAGATGCAGAAACGCCACCACGTATTGCCCATGATTGGGATAACAAAGCGGGTATCTCTAACTTAATGGGTCTTTACTCGGCAGCAACAGGTAAGAGCTTTGAAGAGATCGAAGCGCAATACCAAGGCGTTGAGATGTACGGTCCATTTAAGAAAGATGTGGGTGAAGCGATTGTAGCGATGCTCGAGCCTATTCAAGCTGAATATCATCGTATTCGTGCAGATCGCGCATACATGGATCAAGTGATGAAGCAGGGTGCTGAAAAAGCCTCAGCTCGCGCAGCTGAGACACTAAAGAAAGCATACGAAGCGGTTGGTTTTGTGGCTCGCCCATAGACCTGTCTGAATTTCGGTAAATATAAAAAACGGACTCATTTGAGTCCGTTTTTTATATCCAATTTTTGATGCTATTGAGCACCTTCAAAGCCCATCTGACGCCAAGCTTCAAAAGCGATAATGGCGACTGCGTTAGATAAATTGAGGCTGCGAGCATCGGGCATCATTGGGATGCGAATGCGCTGTTCCATTGGCATACTCTCAATCAACTCTGCTGGCAGGCCACGGGTTTCTGGACCAAACAATAGAACATCGCCTTGTTGAAAATTTGCGTCGACGTGATGACCAGTTGTTTTTGTCGTACAGGCAAAAATGCGGAAGGTTTCACGCTCTTTTTCTAGGTACTCAACAAACGCTTGATAGTTTTTATGGCGAGTGACACGTGCTAAGTCATGGTAGTCTAGCCCAGCGCGGCGGACTTTTTTCTCTTCTAAATCAAACCCTAATGGCTCAATTAAATGCAGGTTTGCACCACAGTTAGCACACAGGCGAATGATGTTTCCTGTATTTGGGGCAATTTCAGGCTCATAAAGGGCGATATCGAACATAGTGTTAATTTCTTATCATCTGCTGGGAAGCTAAGCAGTATAAGGCGGCTTTAAAATGCCGCCAAGCCTGAAATGGTGAGTTTTTGCTATGCGTTTTGCGCTAGTGCTACTGCATAGTTCTCGCTAACCACATCCCAGTTAACGACATTCCACCAAGCGTCAATGTATTCAGGGCGACGGTTTTGATAGCTGATGTAGTAAGCGTGTTCCCATACATCCAGCGCTAAAATAGGCTCACCTTGAACGCTCGCAACATCCATTAAAGGGTTGTCCTGATTGCTGGTGGACGCAATGTGCAGCTTGCCATCTTTGACAACTAGCCAGGCAAAGCCGGAGCCAAATGTATTGATGGCTGCTTCGGCAAACAGAGATTTAAACTGCTCGAAGCCACCGAAAGTAGTGTCAATTTCCTTGGCTAATTCACCTTCAGGTTCACCACCTGCACCGGGTGCCATGCAATTCCAGTAAAGGATATGGTTGTAGTAGCCACCACCATTGTTGCGTACAGCAGGAGAGTGCTGAGATATGTTAGCGAAGATGTCGCTTAGTGAGGCATGTTCCAGCTCCGTCCCTTTGACCGCAGCAACGAATTTGTCGAAGTAAGTGCGGTGATGCTTGCTGTAATGGACTTCCATGGTTTTAGCATCAATGTAAGGTTCGAGTGAGTCGTATGCGTAAGGTAACTCTGGGAAAATGTGAGACATAGTAAATCCTCCGTAATTGGAGGAGCCACTTTAAATGATAATGAGATCCATTATCAACTGTGTTTTTATAAGGTTATTGCATTGGTACGAGTGGTAGACGAATTTCTATTCTCAAGCCTCCGAGCTCACTGCGCAGTGCTTGTATGGAGCCACTGTGCTGTCGAATCGCGTTTTCGGTGATCGCTAATCCTAAACCTGTACCGCCGCTGTGGCGATCTCGTGCGGTCGAGACCCGATAGAAAGGTCGGAAAATGGCTTCCAGTTCTTGCTCGGGCACACCTTCGCCATTGTCATCGACAGCAATTGTGAGCTGATCAGCATGGATGCTCAGTGACACCTGAATGACGTCTTTACCGTAATAAATGGCGTTACGCACAATATTGTCGACGGCACTCATCAGCAATTTCGGATTGCCCGAAATGGTACGCTCTGGAATGGCATCATAGCGGAGTGTTTTATTCATCTGTTCGGCTTCAAATTGAGCGTCAGAGAGAATTGCCTCCCACAGGCTACCAATGGGTTGTTGTTCTCGCTCTACATGGCTGTCGACCTGCATTCGAGACAGTTCGAGAAGTTCGCCGATCATCTGTTCTAATCGCTGTGCCTCGGTATCGATTCTATTGAGTTCAGGGCTCTCTCCTTGCTTGCGTGATGCTAAGGCTGTGGCCATTCTCAATCGAGTCAGGGGAGAGCGCAACTCATGCGAAATGTCGGATAACAAGCGCTGCTGACCAGAAATCATCTGATTTACCGCTTCAACCATCTGGTTAAAGCTTTTACCTGCCTGACGGAATTCAGACGTGCCTTTTTCCAGTTGTGGGTCGACAAAAAATTCGCCTTTCGCGACCCGTTTAGCGGCGCGCTCCAACTTACGAGCGGGTTGACTTAACGCCCATGCTAACCAAAGCAGTAGAGGAGTGCTGACCAGCATCACTGCGAACAGTAGCTGAAATGGTTTATCAAACAGGCGAATCAAAAACGGTGATGGTTGATTCCATTTCATGCCGACGTAGAGCAGAAGATCTCTTTGAGCCAGAGTAATGGGAAGTGGGCCTGCCACCATATAGTGACCATATAATCTCTGCTTGGGATGCTCAGGGTTTTCGATACTAGTGATAAAGTTCTGTACGGCTTTGAGTTTGAAATCTTTGCGGTCACGCGTGGTCAGAATATTGCCTTCCAGATCGGTCAGAACAAAGCGAGGGCGGGGATCGCGCGGTGAGCGCTTTGGTCCTTCAAGCTGGAATATAATCCGGCGAAGATCCTGTTCGCGCGCAAAGTTCTTCTCTATCTTCTGTTTGATTCCGATGAGTTTTTTATAATGATCGGCCGGAATATCCCTCGATTTTCTTGGATCCAAATGAGGTAACGACAGCACGGCGATCAGCACCAGAAACATGGTAAACCAGAAGATGGCAAAGATACGCCCGTACAGGCTGGTGATCTTAGGCAGACGCATCAATTTTCCTCAACCAGCAAATAGCCGCGTCCGCGCAGCGTTTTAATACGAGACTTGCCATCTTCGCGCTCTGGTAGTTTTTTGCGTAGGTTGGATACGTGCATGTCAATAGCGCGGTCAAACGCCGCTAAGCGTTTGCCCAGAACATCTAAGCTGAGCGTTTCCTTGGTCAGCGTTTCACCCGGGTGTTGGACAAAGTGGCTCAGGAGTGCAAACTCTGTGGTGGTCAGGTCTAGGTATTGTTCTTGGCAGTAGGCTTCCTGTTTACCCGGATAAATTTTGATGTCCTGATACTGAATGCAATCACTGTTTTTGTTGCCGCCTTTCGATTGAGTGCGACGCAAAATAGCGCGAATTCGGGCCAGTAACTCACGGTCACTGAAAGGTTTTGGTAGATAATCGTCAGCGCCTAGCTCCAAGCCAATGACACGGTCAATTTCTTCGCCTTTCGCAGTCAGCATCAAGACAGGGGTTTCCCAGTGTTCACGCAAGCGCTTGAGGGTTTCCATTCCATTCAGCTTAGGCATCATGACATCGAGCAGCACTAAATCTATGCTGTCGTTAATGGCTTCAAGCCCTGCTTCTCCGTCATTGGCTTCAGATACGCGATAACCTTCAAATGTCAGTACTTCTTTAAGCAGGCTGGTCAGTTCGGTGTCATCGTCAATCAATAGGATGTTGGCCATGGAATACGTCTCTCAATCTTATCGGTTACACTAATATTACTGATTATTCGTCGAGAGCTTTAGTTTAATTTTTGCTCTTTACGATTCTTTACGCTCTCTAGACGTCACTTTACGTTGCAGTTCGTAATCTACACTCAAGCGCTGTCGAGACAGCTTGATTCCATCCCTCCGGATATGAAAGGTACGATTATGAAAACTGCAAAGAAACTAGTATTGGCTGCTGTTGTTCTTCCCCTCACACTAGGTACCGCGAGTGCATTTGCTTACGGTGGTAAAGACCATAATAAAGGCCCACATGGTGAATTTGGCTTTGACCGCGGCATTATGCGCCAGCTGGACTTGACTGATGCGCAAAAAGATCAACTGAAAGAAATGCGCCAAGCCAACAAAACGGAAATGAAAGCGAAGTTCAAGGATAACTTTGAAAGCCACCATGCTGAGATGCAGGCTAATAAAGAAAAGGTTCAGGCGTTGCTACTCGCTGATACATTCGATGAAGCGGCAGCCAACGAGCTGGCTAAGCAAATGGTTGAGAAGCAGACTGAGCGCAGAGTGAAGATGCTTGAAAAGCAACATCAGATGCTGAGCATTCTGACACCGGAGCAGAAAACCAAATATGTTGAGCTGCAGAAAGAGCGCTCTGAAAAGCGTTTAGAGAAGATGCAGGAGCGTTTTAGCGACAGCTGATCTTTGCGTACAGATTCAGGCGGCCAATTGGCCGCCTTTTTTGTATCATTTTTATTCAATAATTTGCGGGTTATACTTAAGGTAATGTTTTTCAAACGCTTTACTTTATGAAACACGAATATGCGCGCTTGGTGACACTGGCTGCTTGGACAGCTACGATTGTCGCGACGTTACTGCTGGTGGTAAAACTGGCGGCGTGGTGGGTAACGGGCTCGGTCAGCTTACTCGCCTCATTGATTGACTCTATGCTTGATATTGCTGCTTCTCTGGTCAACCTTTTTGTCGTCAGATATTCACTGCAACCTGCCGACAGGGAACACACCTTTGGCCACGGCAAAGCGGAGTCTCTGGCTGCATTGGCTCAGGCGATGTTTATCTCTGGTTCTGCGGTATTTCTTATTCTCAATGGTGTTGAGCGCTTCTTCAGGCCTCATGAATTGCAATCTCCCGAGTACGGGGTGTACGTCAGTATGTTTGCCATTGTGGTCACTTTCGCTTTGGTGCAGTTCCAGAAACATGTTGTGAGAAAAACGGGCAGCCAAGCCATTGCTGCGGACTCTTTGCACTATCAGTCCGATTTGTACATGAACGCTGCGATTATGTTGGCTCTTGGTTTGAGTTGGTTCGGTGTAACTCAGGCAGATGCCGTGTTTGCAGTGGGCATTGGTCTGTACATTCTTTATAGCGCTGTGCAGATGGTACGGGAAGCGATTCAGACCTTACTGGACCGTAAGTTGCCAGATGAAGAGCTGGAAGCGATCAAAGCATGCTGCCTGTCTGTCGATGGAGTTTTAGGAGTTCATCAATTGAGGACCCGTATGTCAGGTCCAACACGTTTCATTCAGCTGCACTTGGAGCTTGAGGATCAGATTCCTTTGATTGAAGCACATCGCATTTCCGATCAGGTTGAGAATCAGCTACTTGAGCTATTCCCCCATGCCGATGTATTGATCCATCAGGATCCTTATTCCGTAGTTTTCGGGCCAGAGAAAGAGCAAAAAATCCAAGATTGGTAAACTAGGATTAGGAAGGGTTAGCCCGCAGCGACAAAATCGCGCTTATTGACTATCTTTTCATCGGGACGACAATTCACTGTGATCCTGATATGTATCAAATCAGTGAAAGCGCAAAGCTGTAATACTCTTACATAAGTAGAAAAGTTACATAATTTCGTGCAAATAAAAGTAGTATTCCTTGCCCGTCAAGGTAACATATTGCGCAGCTATAAGAATCTTGTCAGTAATTTGGCTGAAAATTGCTGACGTAAAAATTGAAATAAGATTCCCAAAAATCGAGGGTGAGCATGATTAAGAAGATCGGTGTTTTGACAAGTGGCGGTGACGCACCAGGCATGAACGCGGCAGTACGCGGCGTGGTTCGCACAGCTCTATCGGAAGGTTTAGAAGTTTTCGGCGTTTATGACGGATACTTGGGCCTGTATGAAGACCGTATCAAGAAGCTTGATCGTTCAAGCGTATCTGATGTGATCAACAAAGGCGGTACTTTCCTAGGCTCTGCACGTTTCCCTGAATTCAAAGACGTTGCTGTGCGTGAAAAAGCGATCGAAAACCTTAAAAAACATGGTATTGAAGCGTTAGTTGTTGTTGGCGGTGACGGTTCATACATGGGTGCGAAGAAACTAACAGAAATGGGTTACCCATGTGTTGGTCTACCAGGCACCATCGATAACGATATTGCTGGTACTGATTACACTATCGGTTACCTGACGGCGCTCAACACTGTTATTGATGCGATTGACCGCCTGCGTGATACCTCTTCATCTCACCAGCGTATCTCTATTGTAGAGATCATGGGTCGTCATTGTGGCGATCTGACTTTGATGTCTGCGATTGCTGGCGGCTGTGAGTACATCATCACACCAGAAACGGGACTGGATAAGCAGAAGCTGATCAACAATATCCAAGATGGCATCAAGAAAGGTAAGAAGCACGCGATCATTGCTCTGACTGAGCTGATGATGGATGCCAATGAGCTGGCTAAAGAGATTGAAACGGCAACAGGCCGTGAAACTCGTGCGACAGTATTGGGTCACATCCAGCGTGGTGGTCGTCCAACCGCATTTGATCGTGTATTGGCTTCTCGTATGGGTAACTATGCTGTCCACCTACTGATGGATGGTAAAGGTGGCCGTTGTGTCGGTATCCAGAAAGAACAACTGGTTCATCACGACATTATCGACGCGATTGAAAACATGAAACGTCCAGTACGTGAAGACCTTTACAAAGTTGCGGAAGAGTTATTTTAAGCAGCAATGAATCAAAGAAAACCACCCAATTGGGTGGTTTTTTTATGTCTCGCGCGAGGGGGAATTCTCTTTGATGTTTGAGCTCCTGCGCCGCTGAATTTTCTGATGCACGCCACGACGTAGGGCCTGAATTCGATTCTCGGCTTTATCGACCCCGAGCAAAACAATCAGTGCCAATACTGTAATGACAACAGATTGCTGCAAATAGCCGAGACCAATCATAAGCCCCAAGGCAGCCAGCAACCAAATCACAGCAGCTGACGTTACGCCATGGATTTTGCCGTCCAATGTCATCATCACTCCAGCGCCTAAGAATCCGACACCAGTAATGATCTGGCCCAGCACTCGCGCTTGATCTAAGGTGTTAGGTGAAAGAGAGGCTGCCATCGACATAAACAGATAAGTACCAGCGATGATCAGAATGGAAGTTCTTATACCGACTGGTTTGCCCCTTGTCTGACGTTCGACACCAATGAGCAGGCCATTTATCGCGCAGCACAGGAGGGCATGCCAATCAAAGGGACCTAGGTCGAGCAAGGAATCTGGCAAAATGTACATAGTGTTCTCCTAAACCGCGGAGTATGCAGAGTGGTCTAGGTTTAGGCGAACAAAAGATATTTGTCTTAAGGGTAAATAGCGGTTAACAGCCGGAAGTGGTCAGGCTAAAGCTCGGTTCTGAGGAGGAGGTGGCTTCACTGTATTGCAGGTAGCAATTTTGTGCTGTCTGACGGCGGTCGGCTGGGAGATAAAGAATCACACCGTCATTGGGATCGGTATTGCTGAAATACCAATCGGCACCGTCTGACCCAAATGTAGCGTCTTCAATGGTGGTTTCAAGTAATTGTGACCAAGCGTTAGCATTGTCTGCTTTCGGGTAACCGTAAACGATCGCGACGTCATCGCCTTCAATGGTTAGTGTTGCGCTGGAAAGCGCATTTAGATTCTCTACTGATGCCAGACCAATCACCTGCTCGTTGGCACCCTGCATGGCTCCTTTCAAACCTTGCAAAGCCGAAGTGCGGGCATTGGACTGCAAATTGAGCAATCGAGGCAGGGCCGTCACGACCAAAATGCCGAGCACCACAATCACGATCACCAGTTCAATCAGAGTAAAACCTTGTTTGTTTTTCATCATTATTCTAAATGTAAATCCAGTGGCGTTTTACTGGTTCGGCCGCCGATTTCACGGGTGAGTTTCGGTACCAGATAACCAGAAACCCGTTCAATGACGCCCGCCATGATTTGTTTGGCTTGCTGATCAGAGATAAAAAAGTGCGCCGCGCCCTGTACCTTATCTAATACATGAATGTAGTAGGGCAGCACGCCCGCATCAAATAACGACTCGCTGAGTGCCACCTGAGCTTCAACACTGTCATTGACGCCTTTAAGCATGACGCCTTGATTGAGAAGAGTAACACCTTCACGGCGGAGTGAACTTAACGCCTCTCTCAGTTCCTGATTGATCTCATTGGCATGATTAATGTGTGTGACGAGAATGACCTGCAGGCGAGTACCGGCGAGCAGCTTGGTGAAGGTGGTGGTGATGCGAGCTGGAATCACAACAGGCAGGCGAGAGTGAATTCTCAAGCGTTTAATGTGCTGAATATCTGCAATTTGCCCGATGAGCCATTGAAGTTCTTCATCTTTGGCCATTAGAGGATCCCCTCCTGAAAGAATGATTTCGTTCAGCTCTGGGTGCTGTCGTACATAATCTAGGCTCTGCGACCATACAGATTTATTGCCTTTGTTTTCGTTATATGGGAAATGACGACGGAAGCAATAGCGACAGTTGATCGCACACCCTCCTTTGACGATCATCAACGCTCGGTTACGATACTTATGCAGTAGCCCTGGTACCTGATTGTCTTGTTCATCGAGAGGATCGGTTGAATACCCAGAATGCACATCGAATTCTTCTGAGAGTGGTAAAACCTGACGCAGCAAGGGATCAAACGGATTGCCTTTCTCCATTCGATCAACAAAACTTTGCGGAACTCGTTGGGCGAATAGCTTGCGCGCTTCAAAGCCGTTCTGCCACGGAGAAGGATCAATTTCCAGTTGCAGCAGAAGTTTTTCAGGATCAGAGATCCCATTCGCTAGCTGTTTGAGCCAGTTTTGCTCAACAGATTCGACTTTTCGGGTTATGATGTGCGGCATTAAATTTAACTCGAAGAATGGTAAGAGGAAAAAATGGCTACTGTTAGCACGAATGAATTCAAAGGCGGTCTTAAAATTATGCTTGATAATGAGCCTTGTGTCATTCTCGAAAACGAGTATGTAAAACCAGGCAAAGGTCAGGCATTTAACCGCGTTAAAATCCGTAAACTGCTTTCAGGTAAAGTTCTAGAGAAGACATTTAAGTCAGGCGACACTGTAGAAGTTGCGGACGTAATGGACATCGATCTGGACTACCTGTACAACGACGGTGAATTCTACCACTTCATGAACAACGAAACATTCGAACAAATTGCAGCGGATGTAAAAGCAGTTGGCGAAAATGCGAAGTGGTTGGTTGAAAACGATTCTTGTATGCTAACTCTTTGGAACGGTAACCCAATCGTTGTAACGCCACCAAACTTCGTTGAGCTGGAAGTAACGGATACTGACCCAGGCCTTAAGGGTGATACTCAAGGTACAGGTGGTAAGCCAGCAACACTAACAACGGGTGCCGTTGTACGAGTGCCTCTGTTCATCTCAATTGGCGAAGTGATCAAAGTAGACACTCGCTCTGGTGAATACGTAGGTCGCGTTAAGTAAGCGTAAACTTACTCAAGATTTAGAAAAGGTCACTTCGGTGGCCTTTTTTTGTTTCTACGCTAACTTTGATGTGCCACAATTCTAGCACTCGATTATGAGACTACACTAGTCAGTATGAAACAGTCCTTACGTATCTGGCTCGACGCTGCTCGGCCAAAAACACTGCCATTGGCACTGGTATCGATCTTAACCGGTAGTGTGCTGGCATATTCTACTCATCAGTTTTCTTGGATGATTGCTATCTTAGCGTTTCTCACTGCGACGTTATTGCAGATCCTGTCCAACTTAGCCAACGATTATGGTGATGCGGTAAAAGGCACAGACAACGACAAACGTCTCGGGCCAATGCGTGCTATCCAGTCGGGGGCAGTGACTCAGGCTGACATGAAGCAAGCGATCGTGATTAATATTGTTTTGACCATGCTTGCTGGTTTAGCTCTCGTGTTTTATGCGCTCGACAGTCTACAAAGTATTTTGGCTTTCATCGGCTTAGGTGTGCTGGCAATTGTTGCCGCCATCGCCTACACCGTGGGTAACAAGCCTTATGGTTATGTCGGGCTGGGTGATGTGTCCGTCTTTATCTTTTTTGGTTTGCTTGGCGTCGCCGGCACTTTCTTCCTCCATACTGGTATCGTCGCGCCTTTGTTGGTTTTACCCGCTATAGGTTGCGGTTTACTCGCCGTCGCTGTATTGAACATTAACAATATGCGAGATATTGAAAACGACGAAGAATGCGGAAAGCGCACAGTTGCGGTGCGCCTTGGGCAGAAGAATGCGAAGCACTACCACACGATGCTATTGGCAGGGGCTGTCGTTGCGTTCATTGTCTATCTGCTGCTTCAGCCGGTAGCTGTTTGGCTGAGCTTACCGTTTTTATTGAGCGTGCTGGTGATTTACAAACATGGTAAAGCAGTGTGGCAGGCAGAGCAGCCTGCGCAAATCGCCCCTATGATGCCAGTCATTGTGAAGTGCTCGCTGGTGACTAACTTATTGTTTGCTGGTGTGGTTATAGCTCAAACTCTGGCCAGTTAATTGAGTCTTGTCATTGCAATGACTTAATGTCCCTATATACTCGATGGAGATGACGAACCGTATGGGAAGGAACACTATGGAATACAATACGTCGGCTTTATGTGACATTTACTCAGAACAAGTAGATGTAGTAGAACCTATGTTTAGCAATTTTGGTGGCAGCGCCTCATTTGCTGGACAGATCACGACGGTGAAGTGTTTTGAAGACAACGGTCTGATTCGAGAAGTACTCGAACAGGATGGTTTAGGGCGGGTATTGCTGATTGATGGTGGAGGCTCATTACGCCGTGCTTTGATTGATGCAGAATTGGCGTCACTGGCTGAAGAAAACGAATGGGAAGGCCTAGTCGTTTATGGCTGTGTTCGTGAGGTCGATGAACTGGAAGACATGAGTATTGGCATTCAGGCTCTCGCTTCAATTCCGGTTGGGGCGGTATCGCAGAGTGTGGGTGAGGTGGATGTGCCAGTGAATTTCGGAGGCGTGACCTTCATTCCCGAAGATTACCTCTACGCTGATAATACTGGGGTCATCTTGTCTCAAGAGCCGTTGGATGTTGAGCTCGACACCGAAGAAGATGAGCTTATCGCCGACTAAGCGGTAAAGAATCAAAAAAACACCGACCTTCAAGGTCGGTGTTTTGCTATGTGGCTTCTGCTAAGAATTGGCGTCGGACTCTCAACGCGTAAAGATAGCCTAGGACGCCGCCCAATATATTGCCGAGCGCAATGCCTATAAATAGCCCTTCAATATCGTACAGGTAGCTACCAATCCATGCACAAGGTAAGGTAAAGATGAACAGGCGCATAAAGCTCCATTGGAATGCTTTGAGCGGCTCATGCAGTGCATTCAGGCCAGACACCAACATCATGATGATTCCCTGAAAGCCGTAACTAAATGGTACAACAAGCAAATAGTGCCAAAGCAGATCTTTCACCGCTTGTTCTTGAGAGAAAAGCGCAGCAAGTGGAATACTCAGCGGAACCATCATGACAAAAATCCCAAACTGGAACAGCAGTGAGAAGCGCATGCTGAGAAATAGCCCAGCGAAGCTACGTTGAGGGTTATTCGCACCCACATTTTGAGCAATAAATGGTGTCAAAGTCGAGGTTAGTGACATTAGAACAATTATGAGGATGGATTCCACCCGCTGGGCTGCACCATAAGCTGCCACTGCGGCGGTGCCGTGGCTAGAGAGTAGCATCATCAGAATGGCACCGGATAATGGATTCATTGCGTTGGAGAGTGCCGCTGGAGTGCCGATTTTTAAGATTTGGCGCCAGTCTGCCCACAGCGTTTTGAAGTATGGCAAAGCTAGGAGTTTCTCTCTTTTCACCAACACATACAGTGAACCCATTAGGGCGCCAAACCAGCTCAGAGCGCTGGCGATGGCAGCGCCCTGGATGCCAAGTTCAGGAAATGGCCCATAACCAAAAATCAGTAACGGGTCGAGCACGCCATTGATCAAGCCTGCCAGCATCATGATTTTGGCAGGTGTTTTGGTATCCCCAGTCGCACGAATTGCGCTATTGCCTGCCATAGGGACAACAAGCAATGGAATCGTCAGGTACCAGATGTGCATGTACTGATTTATCAGGGGCAGCAGTTCTTGCTCTGCTCCAAGAGCAAGAAACAATGGGTCAATGGTGAAATAACCTAAACCAGATGCTAGCGCGACTAACGTCACCGCCAGAACCAATCCATGACTTGAGAAGCGTGCTGCATCTTCGGATTGTCCTTGCCCGAGCAGGCGGCCTATATTGGCTGATAGCCCGACGCCAATCCCCATCGTGATGCAGTTGACTGCAAAGGTCACCGGGAAAGTGTAGCTGATGGCAGCAAGGGCTTCAGTCCCGAGCAGAGAGATAAAAAAGGTATCCACCAAGTTGAACATCAGAATAGCCACCATGCCGAAAGTCATCGGAATGGTCATCTGACGGAGCACGAGAGGGATGGGGCCAGTCAAAAGGCCGTGCTTATCCTGCATTCGGTACAACTACTCTTGGGGGAGGAAAAGCGTAGGATACTTGATTGATGTGTGAGACACAAAAAAGGCCAGCTTGCGCTGACCTCAATAAGAGTTTTCCTAAAGGAAAAATTACGCTTTAGCTGCTGCCGCTGCTTTAGCGATTGCTGCAAAGCTCTTCGCATCAAGAGAAGCACCGCCCACTAGAGCACCGTCGATGTCTGGTTGTGAGAAGTAAGCTTCAGCATTTTCTGGTTTAACAGAACCACCGTATTGGATGATAACTTGTGCTGCTACTGCTTCGTCTTTCGCTGCGATTAGTGCACGGATAGAAGCGTGGATGCGCTGTGCATCTTCAGCAGTTGCTGCTTTACCAGTACCGATAGCCCAGATTGGTTCGTATGCGATGATCGCATCGTTTAGTGCTTCAACACCGTATGCATCGATAACTGCGTTGATTTGGCGAGCACATACTGCTTCAGTTTCGCCTGCTTCGTTTTGAGCTTCAGACTCACCGATACAGAAAACAGGTTTTAGACCGTTCTCTTTTAGGAAGTTGAATTTCTTAGCGATGAACTCGTCAGATTCGTTGTGGTATTCACGACGCTCAGAGTGACCGATGATGATGTGAGTCGCACCGAAATCTTTCAGCATTTCTGGAGACATGTCGCCAGTGAATGCACCGCTGTTGTTTAGGTCAGTGTTTTGTGCACCTAGGATGATCTTGTTACCGCCTTTTGCGATTAGCTGCTCAGCTAGATCGATGTAAAGTGCTGGTGGAGCGACAGCTACGTCAACACCTTCAACGCCTTCAAGTTCAGCGTTAAGACCAGTTAGCAGCTCTTTCACCATTGCTTTGCTGCCGTTAAGCTTCCAGTTACCCATCACTACAGGACGACGCATAGGAATATCTCCGTATTTAATCAATTAATGTAAAAAATCTTCGTAAGAATATAACAGATAAAATAGGGGAGATCATGATTACCGTCATGTCTTATTTGGATATCACTCATTGGTTGGAGCTGTGATCGCTCATATCTCACCTTAATCTGCTTTCTATCAGTGATCTATGGAACAGATTGGTGGAAACCTGCTCGGAATTCAGGATAGAAATTGGTAATAGTGTGGTGCACTTTTTGTTTATTGTGAAACTCTCTTACATTTGAGGAATACTATGCCGAACCTAGTAATGGAATACTCCAACTCTGTTGATGAGCGCGTGAACGTTCAAGGTCTGCTTGAAGACTTACATCATGTCGCGCTAACTTGCGGATTGTTTGATGTGGATTCGGTAAAGTCCCGTGCCTTGCGCTGTCACAACTGGCTAGTGGGTGAGGCTGATGATAACGTTGATTTTATTCATATTAGTTTTGAGTTGCTCGATGGTAGAACGGCAGAGCAGAAGAGAGAGTTATCTCGCCAGTTGATGACGGTGTTGCAACAGCAGGCGAGTCACGTGCATAGTCTAACGGTCAACATACGCGATATGGATAGAGAGTGTTTTCAAAAGGTGATTAACTAGGGTCACTAGCCCCTAATGTTTTTGGAGCCGATTGGCTCTAGCTTTTTATATTGTTTAGGTATTAATGATGTCGATGAAAGAATTACTGTTTTCGTTTCAAGGGCGAATAGGGCGTAAAACCTATTGGATCTGGAACGTGGTTTATTATTTGATGATTGTTGGTTTTGCGATGGGGATGAACGTTCTAGCTCCATCCATCGCACACCTGATTTTACCTGTGTTTCTGATTATCATTCTGGTTCCTGACTTGGCAATTACCGCCAAACGCTGGCATGACCGTGGTAAATCAAGCTGGTGGCTGCTGCTTAACATCCCACTCGTTATCGGACGCATGACAGTGCCAGTCGGTGATCCTTCACTAGCTGGTCAACCGTCTATGTTGCAAGCCGCGACGTCATTTGCTGCTCTAGTCTGTGGTCTATGGATTTTAGTTGAATGTGGTTTGTTAAAAGGTGCTGATGGTGAGAATCAGTATGGGCCAGAGCCGACGTAGTAAGTGGAATAGGGAGTCTCAGAAAGTCTTCAACTCGCTTGAAGAGATCCCCAACTCGCTCATACCTCACTCTCGGGGGTGATTTGGTAACCTATCAAAAAGAAAGGGTTGGCACTTAGTGCCAACCCTCGATTTTTTTTCCCGCGTCTCGCTATTTCCTCAGCAACACTTCTTCTACTTTATGATCCTGGCCTTTCTTCAAGATTAAATGGGCGCGCCCTTTCGTTGGCAGAATATTGGCGTCTAAGTTCACCCCATTAATCGTCTGCCAAATACTGTGGGCTTTTTCAATTGCTTTTGGCTCAGTTAATTGGGTGTAGTGGCCAAAGTAAGAGCCTGGCTTGGTAAAGGCGCCTTGGCGGAACTTTAAGAAACGTTCGACATACCATTGTTCAATCACTTCACTCTCAGCATCGACGTAAAGCGAGAAATCTAAGAAATCAGAAACAAAAACTCGGTGTGGGTCGTGCGGGTAGTCCATACCACTTTGCAGAACATTCAAGCCTTCAATGATCAATACATCCGGACGGTCGACCTTTTTTAGCTCGTCAGTAATGTCGTAGGTGATGTGCGAGTAAACAGGCACTTCAAGATTCGGCTTGCCTGCTTTTACATCAGAGACAAATTCAACTAGCCGCTTGATATCATAAGACTCGGGGAACCCCTTGCGATGAAGAATTCCGCGCTCATCAAGCACCTTTTTAGAGTAGAGAAAACCGTCAGTCGTGACGAGTTCTACTTTAGGGTGGTTATCCCAGCGAGATAGTAACGCCTTAAGCAAACGTGCAGTGGTACTTTTACCGACAGCGACGCTGCCAGCGATACCAATGATAAACGGCGGAGCAGAACCTTGGTGGCCCAAAAATTTATTTAATACAGAGTTACGACTTTGCCGCGCGGCTACGTACAAGTTAAGTAGACGTGCGAGCGGCAAGTATATCTCTTCCACTTCATCCATTGTGAGGCTTTCGTTCACACCCTGAAGTTCAACCAGATCGGTCTCGGATAACGTCATCGGCACTGAATTACGCAATTCAGCCCATTGTTGACGGTTAAATGAGAGATATGGAGTCATAGTCATCCTAACTTGGTTTCACGCTAGAGCAGCGAAAATACAACAACCAACCAAGATTGCAAACGACATCGTCGACATTAAGGCATTTTTTGCTACCAAATTGGGCGAAATTTCAACAAATAAGCCCAATTGGAAGAAAAAGAAGTTTTTTTTTAAATTTCCTATTGCAAGGCAGAAAATCATTCAATAGAATGCGCACCACTTATGCCGACTTAGCTCAGTAGGTAGAGCAACTGACTTGTAATCAGTAGGTCACCAGTTCGATTCCGGTAGTCGGCACCATTTCTCCGCTTATCTCATTTAAGAGAACGAGAGAAATGGATTAAAAATTTGGAGGGGTTCCCGAGTGGCCAAAGGGATCAGACTGTAAATCTGCTGGCACTGCCTTCGATGGTTCGAATCCGTCCCCCTCCACCATATTCTTAAGGAAATAGCTCTCAGAGTTACGTGTTGCGGGCATCGTATAATGGCTATTACCTCAGCCTTCCAAGCTGATGATGCGGGTTCGATTCCCGCTGCCCGCTCCACTCTAATTTGAGTGCTGATATAGCTCAGGTGGTAGAGCGCATCCTTGGTAAGGATGAGGTCGGCAGTTCGAGTCTGCCTATCAGCACCAGCTCTTAAGCAACGTTTTCCTTTTGATACTTTCTTTTAACTAAACTACGTTTAGTGATTAAGAGAAGTTTATCACCAATACTTTTTGGTTGCGTGGTCATCAAAGCCACCTAAATCCGTACCTAGAGGGACAACTCATGTCTAAAGAAAAATTTGAACGTACGAAACCGCACGTAAACGTTGGTACTATCGGCCACGTTGACCACGGTAAAACAACTCTAACTGCTGCAATCTGTACAACTCTATCTAAAGTGTACGGCGGTGAAGCGAAAGACTTCGCATCAATCGATAACGCTCCAGAAG